>Ga0208226_1000002_pt1 | contig 120929 bp, 94 predicted proteins | sample LakMenE18May11ns_FD_150713 | JGI IMG/M metagenome (GOLD analysis project Ga0208226, IMG submission 150713) | Freshwater microbial communities from Lake Mendota, WI - 18MAY2011 deep hole epilimnion ns (SPAdes) | ecosystem: Environmental > Aquatic > Freshwater > Lake > Epilimnion/Euphotic zone ... | reverse complement strand
TCGGGTAACCTCTTCTTTTTTAACAATTTGTGTTGTTTAAACGCAATGCAGTGGTAATAATTATATCGTGCGCATTTTAGATTATTATGCGCATTTTCAACCTTAAGGATTTTACCCATGGCACATAAAGCAAACACCAATTTCTCTTTTTGGCACTTGGTAGCACTCGGTACAGTTTCCACCGGCCTATTGCTGAGCGCTGATTTCTCTGCAGCTCAAGAAAAAGAAACCAAGAAGCAATCGGCTGCCAAGGATGATAAAGAAGCAAAAAAAGATAGTAAGGAATCTGCCAAGAAAGATGAAAAAGAACCACTAGCTGAAAAAACAGCTCCATTGCCTCCTTATCCAACCTTTCCAAAATTGACAATTGTGGGCAAGACTCCTGAAGAAAAGCAAATCACCGAGCAGGTAGTAAAATCGATCAATCAAAAGCTCGAAGCTTCATGGAGAGAAAACAAAATTGTACCTTCCGGGTTCATCGATGATTATGAATTTATTCGCAGAGTAAGCTTGGATGTTGTGGGCAGAATTGCAAGCCCCGAAGAAATAACCAAGTACATGCGCTATCCGCAAACCAGCAGAAGATCGCAGATTATTGAAGATCTTCTTGCAAGCGAAGATTACCCCCGCCATTGGGCCAATCACTTCACCAACTGGTTTTTGACCCGCTCCGGTACATTCGGTAAAGGCAAATACCACGAAGAGATGGCTGTATGGTTGGAAGACCAATTCGCAAGTAACCGGGGTTATCACGAGTTGGCGAAAGAAGTGATCACTGCCTCGGGTGAAAACACCGAAAACGCTGCGGTGAATTTCATCTTGGCCCATCTTGGCGAATCTGTTCCTGCTGCTAAGCAAAGCCAGGAAGGCAAGTTTGAAATGGTGCCTATTACCTCAAGAATTACGAGGCTTTTCCTTGGTATTCAGATGCAATGCGCACAATGCCATGATCATCCTTTCAACAACTCCATCACGCAAAAACATTTCTGGGGCATCAATGCTTTCTTACGTCAGGTAGAACGAACGGGTACACCCCCTGCTGAAACTGGAAACAGAATGATGACCCTTCCTAAGCTTGGGCTTAAGGATAATACTTCGACTAATGCGGATGGGATCATCTTCTTTGAAAAACGAAATGGTGTGATTCTCCCCACTAAGGCAATCTTCATGGAAGAAAAGAAGCTTGCTAGTGGTCCTGCGGCTACAGGCAGGCGTGATCAGTTAGCTGCCTTCATTATTGATCACGAAAACTTCCCCAAATCTGCGGTCAATCGCATGTGGAGTGTATTCTTCGGCAAAGGTTTCACCTCCCCGATCGATGACTTCAACGAACAGAATGTTCCTACGAACCCTGAACTTCTTCAAGAACTTTCTTCGAGCTTCAAGAATTACAACTACGATTTAAAGAAACTTGTCCGCTGGATCTGTAACAGCAATGCTTACAACCTTACTTTCGTTGCAAACAAAACCAACGATAAGCCTGAAGCTGAAGGCTTGTTCAGCAGAATGCTTTTGAAATCAATGAGCCCTGAACAGCTTTTTGAATCACTTATGGTTTCCACCAAGGCTGAAGCTGCTGAAAGCAAAGATGCCAAGAAAAACCTTCGTACTGCTTGGCTTAATAAGCTGGTAAGCAATTTCGGCGACGATGAAGGCAACGAAGTTAACTTCAACGGTACCGTTGTTCAAGCCTTGCTTATGATGAATGGCAAAGAAATCAATGAAGCCATCAGCAGAAAAGAAAAAGGAACGGTATCGATGGCTATGGCTCGTAATAAATCGAATCCTAGCAGCATCATCAACGAATTGTTTTTAGCAACGCTAAATCGGCCAGCAAGGCCTGCAGAGACCTTGAAAATTTCTAAGGGTCTTGCGATGCGGACTAAGGACAAAAGCCCTATGGATCCATACCAAGATCTTTTCTGGGCACTCCTTAACAGCAACGAGTTTCTGTTGAACCATTAATCTCCTGCGCTTTTTAGCGCATCGATTTCCAACCAAAAGGCTGGGGCTTAAAACCCCAGCCTTTTTTATTTATCCGGAATTCATCTGCACAAACCCGCTTATTTCCGCTACGATGCTGCCCATGGAAAACTCACAATATTATCTTGGACTGGATGTAGGTGGCACCGCAATGAAGGCGGGGATTATTTCCGCCGAGGGAACCTTAATCCATTCTCTTATGCAACCCACTAATAAAAATGCTGGCCCCAATGCTGGCCTCGCTTTGATGGAAAAAGTCATTCGCCTTTGTGTTGAATCCGCTGGATTAAAACTTGAGTCAATTAAAGCTATTGGCGCTGCAGTGCCTGGGATTATCGATCTAAAAAATGGTGTGATTCTCGATGCAGTGAATCTCACCGACTGGAAAAATGTACCTGTTCGCACTCACCTTGAAAACATTTTCAGCAAGCCCATCGCATTCTTGAATGATGCCAATGCTGCGGCCTTGGGCGAAGCTTGGCTCGGTGCAGGCAAAGGCGCTGAAAGCATGGTATTCCTTACCCTCGGTACAGGCATTGGCGGTGGCTTGGTTCATCAGGGAAAAATCATCGAAGGAAGACACGGACTGGCTGGCGAAATTGGACATACACGAATTGAAATGTCTAGGCCCAGGCCTTGCTCTTGTGGAAATTTTGGCTGCTTGGAAGCCTATGCCGGGGCTACCTCTGTTTTAAAGCGGGCCTACGAGGCACTTGCAGAGGATTTCAACAAAATTTCCGACCTCCATGAACCTGCTGAAAAAAAGACTTTATCCTGCAAGGATGTTTTCGATGCGGCCCGCAATGGCGATCCCCTCGCTGACCGACTTGTCGAAGAAACTTCCTCCGCTCTCGCTTTGGGGATTATCAACATCCTACATTTCTTTGATCCGGAGAAAGTGGTGCTAGGCGGCGGCATGATTGCAGCGGGCGATGATTTCTTAAACCGCATAAGATGGTTTGTAAAAGATCAGGCGTTCAAAGAATGCGCCCAAGGCGAAGACATTTGTTTCGCAACCTTGGGAAATGATGCGGGCATCTTGGGCGCCGCAATCGCTGCAAGGCAGATGGTTCTAAAAAACTAACGCGCGCCTATTTTTAGTGGCAGTTTTGCCCTACTGAGCAACCCATCCTTACCTACAATTTTCCTTAAGAGCCGGATGCGTCAGCGACGGTTCTTCAATCCCCATTTTACATTTGCCCATACTTCCTTCGCTTGCGCTTCAGGCTTGTAGGACATACAAGAAAAGCTTGAATGGACTTAAGGGCCACAATCAACATCCGCATTTCATTAATCCATGGTCGGAACGCCAACTAGCGCGCACCGAGTTTCATTTGCTTGAACGCACGGGTTTGATTGGCGATGGCCTCTTCCACAGGAAGCCTTTCCATCGAACTGGCACCATAAAAACCATCCACAACTTTCACACGGTCCAAAATGAATTGCGCATCTTCAGGCATTGCTATCGGCCCACCATGGCAAAGCACCAACACCTCGGGCCTGATGGCCTTGCAAGCCTCGGCGATTGCTCGAACTTCGAGTGCACTGGTTTCCAAAGATTTCGCTGTTTTTGCTCCTATGGCGCCCTTGGTTGTTAGGCCCATATGCGCCACTACAATATCAGCACCGGCATGGGTCATCTGTTTGGCTTCCTCAACATTAAATGCGTAAGGTGTCGTCAATAATTCCATGTTTCTGGCAGCAGCAACGCACTCAACTTCCAGGCTGTAACTCATCCCAGTTTCTTCAAGATTTTCCCGCATTAACCCATCAATCAATCCAACTGTGGGAAAGTTTTGGATTCCAGCAAAACCCATGTCCTTAAGTTCTTTAAGAAAATGATCCCGCAGCATGAAGGGGTCGGTTGCACAAACACCTGCAAGAACAGGCGTATGTTTTACCGCTGTCAAAACTTCGTAAGCCATCTCCTTCACGATTTGATTAGCATTCCCAAAGGGCAGCATGCCTGAAAGAGAACCCCGCCCTGCCATCCGATATCGGCCTGAATTGTAGATGATAATTAGGTCGATGCCCCCTGCCTCTTCGCACTTGGCACTTATGCCTGTTCCTGCGCCACCTCCCACGATTGGTTTCCCTTGCGAGAGTTGATGACGAAATTTTTCTAATAGCGCAACACGAGTGAATGGCATGCTTCATCCTTAATAAAAATTTATGCTGCTTTGGTAGGCGTTGAAACAACTTCGGGCTTGGTTCGCTGCTTGGATACTGTCTCGGTGAAATTTAGGAGAGGTGGCAAAAAGAATAGAGTCATCAAAAGGCAGAAGGCCGCCCCTAAACCAAATGCATGCAAGGGTTGAAATTCAAACAGAAACCAAAGGCAGGCAAACCAAACCAGAAAATGAAGTAGATGTAAGAACAAAACTAAAAATGTGACGCCTGGCCGATTTATTACAAGGGACCCCAAACTTCCCTCAATCATCTGCCTTCCCCGTTCATCTTTATAGAAAAGCGATTGCCCAGTTCTTCGAAGGTAATTACCCTTGGCATCCTTCTCTGGCTTGAACACCGAGATTTTACCTTCTTCTTCAACTTCGATTGCAACAGGTGTAGAAGGCAAAGGCAGATTGATTTTAGATTTGTACTCGAGGCGATTGCCAGGCTGCTTGAAGTAAACTTCTTTTTTACCATCAGCGCGGGTAACGGTCATGGAAGGATATGGTGCGCCATCATCGGCTTTCAAATTAGCTTTTTTGTTATCAGGGGTGTAGGACTGTGATTCATGAATAGGCCTGTAAAGGCCGGGTGAGCCATAATCCAGCATCATCCAAAAGCCAAGGGTCAGGGTAATTATTGCACCACTTGCTGGGGCGCGCCAAATAAAGCCATCCGCTGGTTGGCTATAAATTCTACCTTGGAGAAAATGCGAAAACGCACCGCTCACTACGGTAATCGAAAGCCACAAAAGAAAGACGCCAAATAGTAATCCAAACAAAGTACGACTCCATGAATCAAAGTTGGTTGCCCTTTTTCCTAAGCAATTGCCCTAGCTTACTAGATTCATGCCAATAAAAAGCATTGAAATATTCGAAAGCATACAATTTCCCAGAGTTCCCACCTGTTCAAAAATACAGATTTAACCCATAATAAAATACCCTATTTTAAATCAGCGATCAATCAGGGTGTTTGCACAATTTACGGCATAACTCTAAACTCCGGCGGAACTATGGTCAGCGTAAAGCAATCTTGTGAGAATCAGCCACATTGTTATAATCCGCCCCGCTGGACTGTTTAGGTTTTCATTTAAAATCCTGATTGGGAGAGGTGCCACAGTGTATTTCATTTTAATACTTGCAACAGGTTTAGGACTGGCACAAGCGGAAGAAAACAAAACTGCGAAATCGATGCAGGTCGCAAACAATATAAGTTTCCGGGTTCAAGGCGCGCAAGAGTTGCTGTACCGGGGTTTATTTACCGAGGAAGCCCGATCAAGCAGGGTTCAATTCCAACGCTCTTACCGAGTCGAATCACGCTGCCTAGTATTGGAAACCGAAAAAAACAGCTCCCTCCTTGCATGCCTGACTATTCTAAAACAACGCAATAACCCTGCATTATTGCCCACCATTACTTCCGAGCCTCCTGCAACATCTGTGCGCTTGGAGACTTTCCGTTGCGATTCAAAAGGCATTATTCAACCCGGTCACAATCTCGGAAAGAAATCATTAGAAGGCCCATCGACCATTGAATATGGCTACCTACTCGAATTACCAAAAACAAAACTTGTGGAAAATGACACATGGGAAACCAATGAAGATGGCAGGCCTGTTTGCATCTGGACTGTTTTGGGTACTGAAATGGTACAAGGAGTTAAATGCATCAAGTTGATTGGTACTCAACAAACAGAGGATTGGGGAAAAACCCGCGCAGACCGACAAGCGTGGAAAAGGACTGATGCTGTTTGGCTTCATCCGCAATTGGGAGTCGCTCAGAAATTAGAACGCACTATCGAAATCAAAGAACCCGCACACAACGAGCCTTCCCAAAAAAGCACATTGCGCGTTGAACTTGAAACCAGTCTGGTTTACCCCGGACAGTTATTTCAAGATCGCAAAAAAGAAATTCAACTTGCGACTAACTACCGTGAATCTGCAAACGCGTACATCCAAGAAATCGGAAAATATACCGCCCAAACAAAGGCTTTAATAAGGCAGGTTAAAACCCAATCAGAAATCATGAGCCAGACCCCTTATCGTGATGCCATAACCCAGACAACCAAAAGGCTGGAAAATATCTTAAAGGGCGATAGTTCTGAATCCGTGATTATGCCGGTATCTGCAACAAGTTTGCAAACAGCCAAGTTGGGTTACAAAGCCCCCGATTTTATCGCTCAAAACATGCTTAAACAAGAATCCGTCAGGCTTGCAAGGCTGGAAGGTAAATCCATACTTCTGGTCTTCTACAACCCTAAATCTCCCCTCTCTACAGAAATACTTGACTTCGCCAGAACTATGCAAACAAATCATGGAGACTCGGTTACCGTGCTTGGCATGAGCGTTATCGATGATAATGAAATAGTCAAAAAACAAGCCGAGGCTTCTAAACTGAATTTCGCTGTACTTAATGGCAGTGGCTTGCGATCAAGTTATGGGCTTGAATCTACACCCAAGATATTGCTATTGGATGCTAAGGGGATAGTACGATTGAATTGCTTGGGCTGGGGCCAAGAAACACAATCGGAAATAAACTCCGAATTGAAACGAAACATTGATAAAGATTAATTGATCCCTTACATGTTCTCCAGTCCGCAACTTCGGTGTTCTTAATTATTTTTGTTCAGACTCTTGCTAAATTCACGCTTGAGTCTTTTGCCTTGTTGCCGATACGATAAAGAGGTAGTGCAATCGATGGTGGAATACGAATTACAACCGAATACGCGCAAGTGTGCTATCAGTGGCAGAGTGCTGCAATCGGGTGAAATCGTGTATACCGTTCTTGCGGATGAAGAGGGAAAGTTGGTTCGTAAGGATTATGCTGAAGAGAACTGGAAGGGTGCTCCAGAAGGATGTTTCTCGCATTGGAAAGGCAAGATAAAAGAAACGACTGCGAAAAAAGCCTTCCCAGTAGATGAAAGCCTCTTGATGGATTGCTTCGAAAGATTAGAGGGGCAGGACGACCCCAAGCAGCAGAACTTCAGGTATATAATAGGATTGATGCTGGTACGAAAAAGGAAGTTGAAACTAGTTAAAACTGAAAATCTTGGTGACATGGAAAGGCTGGTGCTACGATGCCAAAAAACCAGTACAGACCATGAAGTATTGCACACCAAGTTGACCGAAAGCGAACTTGATAAAGTTCAAGAAGAAGTCATGGGACTTCTGGGCTGGGATTAAATCCCCCCAACAATGGAGAATGCCATGACTCTGTTTAAAATAAATATGCTGATAAAAAAAGCTTCCACATTTGCACTACTATCAATGATGGTTGGTTGCAATAGTTGGCCTGGTTTAAGAGATCGCGACACATCAAGAAATGCGCCCTCGGAAACTCCAACCGCACAACAACTCGTTGCATACCTCAATAATAACGGGCAGCGGGTTCAAGCGATTCAATGTAATCAAGTTTCAATCGATGCCAAACAGGGGAATCAAACAGCTCCAGGCCTCGATGGATTGATGGTCTGCCAAAAGCCGAGAAACTTTAGGCTCAAGGCCAAAGTTATTGGCCAACCTGCGGTGGATATTGGGTCCAACAATCAAGAATTCTGGTATTGGATCAGCAAGGTCGAACCTGTTCCCTATGTGTTTCATTGCAATTATGATGAACTTGATAAAGGAAATGTTCGTTTACCCTTCCCTTTCCACCCCGATATGATTGTCAGCGCATTGGGCATGGGTGAATACGACCCATCAAAACAATACGAAGTAAAAGTGAATCAGCAGAATGTCGAACTGGTTGAGCCTGTTGCAAATTACCAAGGCAAGCAGGTACGCAAGTCGACCGTGTTCCTACGCAAAGCGCTTTCCCAAGGGAAGTATCAAGTAGCTGGGCATATTCTTCGCGATGTACAAGGCAAGGAAATATGCAACGCGACTGTTTACGAAGTGCAACAAAGCAAAGAAACCGGAGCAATTTTACCCCAGCGAATCAAGATAGTCTGGCCTGAAGAAAAAATGGAAATGGTTCTGCGCTTAAACGATATGCAAGTCACTACCGTAACACCAGAGCGTTCCGAGCGATTATTTAGCAGAGGGGATTTATCAAGCCTACCAGGATTTGATCTTGCACGATGGGCTCCCGATCAAGGCGCACCCATTCAGCGTACCCGAGGCGTTGCCCCATAACCACTACGCAAGCAAACCTTTTAATTTTAATCTCGCCCTTCCCAGCATCGGCCCGATTGAATTAATCGCCAACCCCAAACTTTCGCTTATCTCTTTATAGCTTTGCCCTTCAAAATAAAACATTCCTATCATTGCCCTCTCAGGCATTGCTAACCTAGAAATTGCTTCCCTTAAAATAGTGTTTTCAACAACATCGGAAGTTGATCCTTGCGAATATGAATCAGAATCCACAACGCCATTATTACCATTTAAATAGCGCACCCGCTTATTGAACTCTTGAACTGCTTTTCGGTGAACCAAGGTGCAAAGATAAGTCGACAACTTGCTTTCGCCACGATACCCACGAAGAAATGCAAAATCGTCCTTGAGGATCTCAACAAATACTTCTGAGGTGATATCTTCCACATCTTCGGAAGTCACCTGACAGCCTAAACGGAAGCCCACCTGATATATTCCATGGAAAATCAACTGGATATTTTCATCCACCAATTGATTCCAAGCACCGGGAAACCGGTCCAAGCAACCTTCAACCAAATTCTTGTCTGCCGAGTTTGATGCCATTCTTTTACATTTTTTACTTTAGAAACTGGGCAAAACCCATTAACTTTATTATTCTATTGCAATAACGATACAACAGTCACTAGCAATTGACTAGGCTATCTTGTTGATAGGGTGACCGGGCATTTTGCCCATAACCCATATTTTCCTGAAATTTATTATCAGAGGCACTATGAGCAGCACAGATCCTTGGTTTCAGTCTCTTTTCGCAGATCGCATCGGTGGCGCCAACTATGGCAAATCCACCAAAATCTACAAGTTCGAAAAAATCAAACGAGCCAAGCGCGCAGCACTTGCTGCCCATCCAGAACGCAAGCTTCTCGATTTCGGCATTGGTGAAAATGACGACATGGCCCCTCCCCTTGTTCGAGATTTCCTTAAAGCTGAGGTCGATAAAGTTGAAAATCGAGGCTACGCTGATAATGGTATCGCTGCCTATAAAGAAGCAGCGGCGGGCTTCATGCAAAAAGTTTTCAATGTTAACCTCGATCCAGTCACCGAAATCAACCACTGCATCGGTTCTAAACCAGCCTATGCAATGCTACCAGCAGTTTTTATCAACCCCGGCGATATTACCCTCATGACGGTTCCTGGTTACCCCGTTGCTGGCACCCATACCGAATATTACGGGGGCAAAGTTCACAGGCTTCCATTGCTTGCGGAAAACAACTTCTTCCCAGATCTCGATAACATTCCTACGGATGTTTGCGAAAAAGCAAAGTTGCTTGTCATCAATTATCCCAACAGCCCCACCGGACAAGTTGCAACCCGCGACTTCTACAAAAAAGTCATCGATTTTGCGCACAAAAATAAAATCATCGTCGTGCAAGATGCAGCCCACATTCTGCTAAGTTACGATGGCGCACCACTCAGCTTCTTGCAAGTTGAAGGCGCTCGCGAAGTAGGTGTCGAAGTTCATTCGATGTCCAAGGGATTCAACATGATTGGCTGGCGCCTTGGGTTTGTTGCGGGCCATCCAAAAATCGTTCAAGCCTATGCCGATGTTAAAGATAACTGTGATTCTGGACAATTCATGGCAATCCAACAGGCCGGAGCCGAAGCTCTTAGGCACCCAGAAATTGGGGAACATGTACGGGAAAAATATCGCAGGAGGCTTAAGAAGTTAGTAGCTGCGTTAAACGAAGTAGGCTTCCATGCAAGCATGCCCAAGGGCACTTATTTTCTTTACATCAAATCGCCCAAGGGTTGCATCGGTCAAACTTTTGCCAATGCAGAAGAAGCCTCACAATTCCTCATTACCGAGCAATCGGTATGCTGCGTTCCATGGGATGATGCAGGCTCTTTCTTAAGATTTTCGGTCACCTACATCGCCAAGGATGAAGCTGAAGAAGATGCACTCATGAAAGAAACCGTAGATCGTTTAGGAAAACTGAAACTACAGTTCTAACAAACATGTAGAAAAGGCTATGCAAACAAAAAAGCCGGGGCCTCTTAATAATAAGAGACCCCGGCTTACTTTTTAAAATTCCGTTATCGATTGCGCAACTTCTTGAAGAAATCCCTGATTGGCGACTTCTTAACATCAACAACTTCTTCATTTACAACAGGTTCTGAAGACTTAGCTGGTGCTTTAACTGCAGGAGCTGGTTCAACCTTCTTGGTTTCCTTAACTGGTTCTGGAGTCTTAGGAGCAGGAGCTGGTTCAACCTTCTGCACTGTCTTCGTTGGCTCTGGGGTTACAGTGGTTGGCTTAGCAGGAGTAGTTGGGGTAGCGGGTTCTACTTTCTTCACTGTCTTCATTGGCTCTGGAGTCTTAGGAGCAGGAGCTGGTTCAACCTTCTTCACTGTCTTCGTTGGCTCTGGAGCCTTAGGAGCTGGAGCCGGTTCAACCTTCTTTACTGTCTTCGTTGGCTCTGGAGCCTTGGTCTGATCACCTTTCAACATTGAAGTGAGCACGCCCTCAACTGCATTTGCCCAAATTTCATAACCCTTTTCGCTAAGGTGAAGTTGGTCAGGCATAAGTTCCTTGGGAAGCGCACCAGATGCATCTTTGAACTTCGAGCCGATATCCAAAAATTTCACAGACTTGCCGCCATCGTCAAGCTTGGAAATGATGGAGTTAACCTTGTCGATTTTATCCTTTTGGATTTTCTTTGCAGCATCATCTTTGCCTGTATTGCGTGGGAAAACAGCGAGCAACAAAACCTTGGTGCTTGGGGATTTCTTTTTGATTTCATCAATAATACCTTTAACGCCATCAGCAATTTCTTCTGCGGTGTTATCTGAACCATTGCTGTTATTGGTGCCAATCATCAATTGCACAACTTTTGGCTTGATGCCATCAAGTTCACCATTTTGCAAACGCCAAATAACATGTTGGGTTCGATCGCCACCAATACCAAAGTTTGCAGCTTTCATAGGAACAAACTTGGAAGTAAAGATTTTATGCCCACCACCCATCCCGTGACCTTCGCCGCCCCAAGCATCAGTGATTGAATCACCCAAGAAGAGGAGATCTACATTGCCACGCTTGGCAATACCAACAAAAGTTTCATGTCGTTTTTCCCAACCCTTATCTCTTGGGGCAGGCTTGGTGGCAGAGTTTTCTTTCTTGGATTCCTGAGCAGAAGCAACAGAAACGAGGGTAGAAAAAATCGCACATAAGAGAGCGAATTTTAAAGTCTTCATCAAAAAGTCCTTTCATCATAGTTTAAAAAACAAACACAATTGAAATCACATCATGTGCCGAAAACCATTGTTGATCAATCAGCAAAAGAAAGGTTTCGTAAAATCAAGGCTTAATCTGTTCGCCACCACCAATGGTAAACATAGCCCAAACATTAGGCAGTGGCCGATTAGGCGCAACCTTTACAGAACCATCGCCAAATAGTGCCATGAATCCAGCGGGGTTACTATTAGTTAAACCCAGCGCTGGGTTTTGTGCGTTAACATTTAGATCAACGGGCCTTGTCCATTCCGTTGCAAAATCATCATCCACATCCGCAATTAAAATAGTATTCGAAAGGCCATCACTTACTGAATTTTTTGTCACCCCGCCCGCAGGAGAGAAAATAGTTTCCTTGGCAACAGGGGCAAGAAAAGTGGTTTTGAATGCCGTATTCACATCGTAATTCCCCGAGGAAAGATACATTTTTGGCATGAAACTTAGAAGTGGCTTGTTGGTGGGCCCATCCCAAGGCTCATTTTGATTGAATTTATTAAACAGATTTTGCTGCTCGATGTAGGGCAGGATAAGTACACGCCAGCTTAGCAATGGTGACCCTTGTGCACTCTTTGTGTAGGGAGGGGGATATTTTCCATTATTATCATTCGCATAAAGCTCAAGCGCTTTATAGACTTCACCTAACTTGCTCCCTGTTCCAGTTCGAGCAACCGCATTTCTTTTCAGGTTGACTACGGGTGGCGTAACTGGAGTTGCAGGGGTGGTGACTGCAGGTGTTTGCTTGGCGCTATCAGCATTTTTATCAACTGGAGGTTTCTTGCTTTTGCAACCTGATGACAAACCAAGTAGAATCGCTAAAAGTAGAAAACTAAATATTCGCATAATAATACCTCACATAAATTAAAAGATTGAAATTAAAGACGACTGATACAATATATTTAATTTTGTGCTGGAGTGGTATTCTAAAATGGCTTCAACTAAAAATAAATTAACCATACTAAAACCCATCATCCAGCCAATTGCAGATATGGGAATTCTTGTCCGCTTTGAAAACGAATCCGCATGCCAAACCTTCTCCAACAACATTATAAAAGCAGAATACACTTGGGTTTTAGATGTGGTACCTGCTTATAAGGCTGTGGCCCTTTATCACAACCCCACCATTATTTCCTTAAAAAATGTAACCACTGAAGTTTACAACATTTTAAAAATCACAGAAATTACAACACTAACACAACAATCCAAAGTGGTAGAGGTACCCTGCTGCTACGAATTAGGAGCGGATTTAGAAATCGTGGCAGAACTTAAAGGCTTAACCACCAAGGAAGTGATTCGCCTTCATTCGGAAACCGAGTATTGCGTTTACGCCATTGGCTTCAGCCCGGGATTTCCCTATATGGGCTACCTACCCAAAGAGCTCGAAGGCGTGCCTAGGCTTGCTACTCCAAGATTAAAAGTTCCTGCTGGAAGCGTCGGCCTAACTGGCATTCAAACAGGAATTTATCCCGAACAAAAACCAGGTGGATGGCATCTAATCGGGCAAACGCCTAATCTTCTCGTCGACATACTGACTCAATATTTCGCTTTTAATATTGGCGACAAAGTAAGGTTCTCCCCCATCAGCAAAAGCACCTTTACAAAACTTGTGGGCGCCAAACTTAAATAATGAATCCCAACGATCCGCTATTATTGTTCGTGTATGGCACCCTTAAACGGGGTAAAAAAAACCACTACGCTTTAGCGAATGCGCATTATTTAAAAGAAAGTTGCACTTCGCCTGATTATCTTCTTGTGGATCTCGGCCCCTATCCTGGGATGGTTGAAAAACCACTGGAGGGTTTTTCGGTTCAAGGCGAACTTTTTGAAATCCCCTACGACTTGCTTGTCGAACTCGACAAAATTGAAGACGCACCTTTATTGTTCAATCTGGAACCCATCACCTTGGCAGATGGTTCAAAGGCCTTTGCCTACCTCTACAAGCAGAGCATCGCTAGCGCAAAAATTCTTTCAGAAGGTGTCTGGCTATCCTAATTTTTGCTTGATGGGTTAAGAATTAAGAGCGATAGCACAAGAATAAAAAGATTGCATCAAAGATGAGAAGAAATAAACCTTGAATTAAGATCGCAAAGCCAAAGCCTTTTAAAACCGGTTTAGTGCGGGTGAATAAAACCAAACCGGTGATGATATAGAGCAGATCTAACCCGCTGTTGATCGCAAGCACTTTTTGTAAAAACTCGATCGTTGGGGGCGCGGTAATCAAATTGGCCCAACCGATGATTCCATCGATCAAGCCCCAAATCCCATTCATAAACCAAAAAGCTCGCCAGCATTCAGTATCTTTTTTAGGAGGGAAGTACAAACCAGCGACGGCAGCTCCCAAGCTGAGAAATGCCCAAGCAATTAATCCAACAGTCAAAGCTAATAAAATAGGTGGTTCCATATGATCATCTATAGATACATTTTCATTAAGAGTCAACAAAAGTGCAGTCTTCCCGACAATCTTTATAACGACAATGGATTAATAAGCACATGGTCAGAATTCATCTCGCTATCTACAATATCAGATATTGACCTCTGTTTTCAGCGCCCTTTCACTAGGAGTTTCTCATGTCTAAACATGCTTGGACCGGTGTATTCCCCGCAGTTACTACACAATTTCGCCAAGATATGTCTCTCGACATCGAAGCAACTTCAAAACATTGTGAAGCGCTGATTGCTTCCGGAGTTAGCGGCTTAATCATGGCAGGTTCGCTGGGCGAAAACCAAACTCTTGATCCATCAGAAAAACGAACTCTTATATCTGAAATAGTAAAGATGGCATCAGGGCGCGTGCCCGTGTTGAGTGGTGTTGCAGAGATGAGCACCGCAGCAGCATGCCAGTATGTGCGCGATTGCGAAAAACTCGGTGCCAATGGCTTTATGGTCATGCCTGCAATGGTTTATAAAGCTGAAGGCGCAGAGGCGATGAACCATTTTAGAAAAGTTGCTGCAGCAACCAATCTTCCATGGATGCTTTACAATAATCCCGTGGGCTATCCTGTTGATATCACCCCTGCACAATTCTCGCAGCTTGCAAACATTCCAAATCTTGTTGCTCTAAAAGAAAGCTCTGCGAACACCCGAAGGATTACTGAACTTCGAATCGAAGTAGGAGATCGCTACAGTATTTTCGTAGGGGTGGATGATCTCGTATTAGAATCTTCGATTCTTGGAATTGATGGCTGGGTTGCAGGATCGGGAATCGCATTCCCTGTAGAGAACCAATACTTTTGGAATCTAACCCGCACGGGTAAGTGGGATGAAGCACGCGAAATGTACAAGTGGTTTTATCCATTGCTAAAACTAGATACCCATGTGAAATTTGTTCAATACATCAAGTTAGCAGCGCAAGAAGCAGGTTTGGGTTCTGAAAGAGTTCGCGAACCAAGGCTTCCGCTTTCAGGTGAAGAGCGAGATCGTGTTTTAAAAATCATCCACCATGGCATCGCCAATCGCCCAAAGCTGGGAACCGGCAAATAAGCTGAATCCAAACTATTGATCTGCATAGTTACATCTCGCTTTAACTCATTCAAAATGGGTTTTGGGATTTCGTCTGCACCAGCCAAGAAAATAAATTATTGATTCAATCTTGAGAGCATGTTGACAAGTTCATAATGCGCTGTCTATAATTTTTAGATCTCTGTCTGCTCTGTCTATTAATATTGTTAGGAAAGAAGTCAATTTTATCTGGGCAATATAATGCTTAATCTTTCTAAGTTCAAACCCGCTTTTCCAAGCAAATCAAATCAATGGCTGCTAGGAATTTCAATCCTCGCCTGTCTGGTAGGCCTATCCTATTTTTTACTTACGCCTAAACAGGTGCAATCTCAGGAAAATAAGGATGAAAAAGCCATCTCCCTGCTACGCTTGGGAAAGGTGATCCCTAATGTCACATTCGTTAATACCAAGGGTGAGAAATGGCAATTACATGATCAAAAAGATGCCAAGGCGATTGTGGTTACTTTCCTTGATTTCAAATGCCCCATTTCGAACCGCTATATAAATGTACTTAACTCCCTTTCTGAAAAATACAAAGACAAAGGTGTTATTGTTAGCGCAGTAATTTGTGATTCGGAAAGTGCTGATGAGCTTGATAAACATACCAAGGAATTTCTTACAGGCTTCAAGGTTTTTTACGACCCGAACCATATTGTTTCAAATCACTTCCTAGCTGATGTTACACCTGAATGCTTCTTACTCGATCAAGACAAGAAACTGATGTATTTCGGGGCAATTGATGATCAATACCAAGACCGTACCACTCGCCTGAAGAATACCAAAAACGCCCACCTTGCAGAAGCAATCGATCAGGTGCTTGCAAACAAACCGGTTGAAGTTCAAACGACCCAGGCGATTGGTTGCCCACTTAACAGAGAAAAGAAAGAATCCAGTTCAGTAGGAGAAGTCACCTTCTACAAAGATGTACTTCCATTATTGCAAAAACATTGCCAGCGTTGTCATCGCCCGGGCGAAGTAGGCCCCTTTCAACTCTTAACTTTTGAAGATGCCACACGATGGGCGGATGATATGAAGGATTATGTTTCCAGTCGTAAAATGCCACCTTGGCCAGTCCGGGGAGGTTTATCCTTCAAGGACGATTTTTCGCTTAATGAAAGTGAAATTGCAGTTTTTTCGAAGTGGGTAGATATTGGAAGCCCCAAAGGTGATATCAAAGATGCCCCTAAGCCTGTGTCATTTCCTGCAACAAAAGATTGGGATGAAAAGGACCCACCTGATTTCATCTTGGAAATGCCCACTGAATTTCATTTGGCAGCAAAAGGCGAAGACCACTATAGAATGATCGCCTTTCCACTTAACAACAAAACCGAATTAAACCTCCAGAAGGTGAAATTCATTCCCGGTAACAAACGAATCGTACATCATGAATTATCTTTTTACGATGGAACGGGTGTGGTGTTAGATGCCCAAAAGCGTTTGGGAAAACCCAAGCCTAAAGGTACAGGAGATGAAGATTACGGCCCTGGGTATGAATCAGGAATGGGACTGGGTTTCGAACCCAACCCAACTGCTATCACAAAGAACAAGGAGAACCCGGGCGGAACATTGGGGGTTTGGGTTCCTGGTCAGGGGGAAATGTCATATCCACCTAAGGCGACAGTGGTAGTACCACCAGAATCCGCCATCATTGTGCAAATTCATTACCATCGTAATGGAAAACCAGAAACTGACAGAAGCAAGATCGCTATCTGGCTTGCCAAGGAAAAGCCTGAGAAATATGTTCATCATATGTTGGTTGACACAAAATTCCTCTGGATCCCAAAAGGTGTTTCCCAATACAAGTCAATTGGATCAAGGGTGGTGGAACAGGATTGCGAAGTATTCATGATGAAGCCTCACATGCATTTTTTGGGCAAGGAAATCCGGGTTTGGCATCAACCTAAAAACTCAAAAGAACGAAAACTTCTATTTGATTTAAGAAACTGGGACTACAACTGGCAATCCAGTTACTACACCAAGGAATATTATCAACTTAAAAAAGGCGACACCCTTCATGTCGAAGGTATCTTTGATAATTCTGACCGAAACCCCACTAATCCATTCAACCCGCCGCGCATGGTATTCGTTGGCGAAAATGATGAAGACGAAATGGGATATGTCTCGGTATCTTTTATAACTCCACAGCGCCCTGAGGCCGGGCACATTGAATTTATGGATTATTTCATCAAATTACGCGAAGGTGCAGCACTCAAAAAAACTTTTGGGAAACATGATAAACCATCAGCCAAATAAAGACACAAATCCGAAATATCAATCCCGACGCAATGCCATGAAAGTGGTGCTTCTTTCAAGCATTGCATCCTTGGAAAATGGCCATGCAAGTGCTGTGGAAAAGCCTGTTGCAACACCTCCAAAAAACCAACCTGCACCATTTCCTTTTCATGGCATTCTAAAAAGCGATGGAAATATTTACTCCAATTGGGGATTATCCAAGAGCACCAAACCTGCGGTCTATGCAGAACCCATCAGCTACGAAGATGTGCAGGCGATTGTCAAGGATACCAAGCGATTTCCGACCCCGGTAAGTCCAGTCGGGGCCATGCTCTCTGTTTCACAAACCATCGTCAACGATGGTGGAACTTTATTATGCACCACAAAGCTAGATGAAATCATCGGATTAGAAACGGATGGAAAAGGTCGGAAAATTGTGCGCGTTCAAGCAGGTTGCAGACTTAAAAAGCTTAATTTATGGCTGCAATCACGAGGTCTCGAAATTCCTTTTCAAGCTGAAATTGGCGAAGCCACCGTTGGATCGGTTGCTGTTGGTGACACTAAAGATTCTTCGCTGGATGGAGTAGGTTTTTTTTCTGCAGGGGTCACTGCACTTTCTTATGTCAATGCTGAAGGCGAACTATGCTCAATTTCTGATTCAGTAGATGAGGCTAGTTTCTATGAATTCAAATGTTCATTCGGACTTTTAGGAATTGTCCTCGAATGCCAGATTGAAGTTCGACCAGCAACGCTTTGCACCTCTAAATATTCCTTGCATCAACTAAAATCGCCTGAAGACCTTTCTGAAGAACTCATTCGCCTACACAAGGGTTGTGATGCGTTTTTTGCATCCGTCATTCTGGACAAATTATACGCCATTTGCGATCAACGATTTAAAGCAGGCCTAGGTTCAATAACTCCGGCTTCCTCGCAACCCCAATTCAATGCATTGCGTTTGGCAAAGCGATCTAATATTCAACATGGTGCGACCCCAAGACCCAACATCAACAATCTGCAACCCCTGATCAAGGAAATAACTTACTCCAGAGCGGATATGGTGAATGAGTATTGGAGACCAAGTGCAAATGAAAGCCGCGTGGATTTCCAGTATTACGAACATGATCTGGCCAAAATTAAAGCGGTCATTTCGCAATCTTATGCATTCACAAAAGCCTTCGAGGAGAAGCATTCATTTGTGCCAAATACATGGGCGTTGTACTTCTTAAATCGTCCGGAATCGAAAAAGAAACCTTATGGGCTCTATTCAAGCGGCCTAGGTGTCTCTTTTTCTTTTGATCCCCTTTTTTCAAACCCAACTGACCCCAAGTGGCAGATGTTTGCAAAAGAGTACAACAGCCTAGCGATTAAAACTTTGGGGGGAAAGCCCTCGCCCATCCAGACACAATGGCTGAAACCTGATGAGCTTGTCATTCCTAAAAAGTTGGCTCACCCACGATTTACAACAGCTTACTACTTACAGTTTCTGGGTTAAGCCACGGCTCTTAACTTTCGTATAAAGCTTATAGCAAACCAGCCGCAGCAAGCGCCTCTTTAAGCTTGGGGATTTTATCTGCACCAACCAAAGCGACAGGAGATCTGCAAGGCCCAATGGAACGACCAAGTTCCCTAAGAGCGGATTTAACGCCACCAGGCGCTGTGCCAAGAGTCAAAGCCATTCGAAGAGGATGAAGTCTTGCCTGCGCAGCCTTAGACCCTTCGATATCACCCTTTTTGAATTTCTCATAGATTTCCACGAGTAACTTCGGTGCAATGTTGCAAGTCGCAGGAACAGCACCACGAGCACCCATTTGCAATGCGGAAAAAATCAGAGTGTCGCGGCCTTGCATCACCACAAAATCTGAGGGAACAGCTCTGAGGATTTCAATCGTGGTTTGCAAATCGCCACTCGAATCTTTGATGCCCACAATGTTTTTGATTTTGGCAAGTCTGCCACAAGTATCGGGATCGATCTTTAAACCACCACAGGTGACCGGGTTACTGTAAAGCAAAACGGGCAGATTAGTGGATTCCGCAATGCGTTTGTAATGGTCATGGATTTCGTTTTGATTGGGCAGAATAAAGTAAGGAGTGATAACTGAAACACCATCAACCCCTTCCTTCTGCGCCATTTTGGTAAGTCGTTCTGCTTCGCGGGTGGTTTCTGCGCCCGTGCCTGCAAAAACTGGAACCCTTTTCCTCACCTGCTCGACAGCAACAGCAATAACCTGCTGTTTCTCAGCCTCATCCATGGCATAAAATTCGCTGTTAGTTCCAAGCACAAATATGCCATGAACCCCTGCCTCAATTTGTTGTTCAATAAACCACTTGAGGCGTTCTATATCGAGATCTTCGTTATCTTTAAATGGAGTGGCTAGGGGAGGGATGATGCCGTGGAAACTCATGATTAATCCTTTTCGTACGGTTTGATTGCAGCTTTAAGCCTTGAGGAAAATTGACCGCTATAAGCAGCCCAGAGAACTTCCATGGGGTGGGCCACCCAGACCGAAGGTTTGTTTTCTCGCAGATAACGATCAACCTGCAAAAGGCAGCCAACATTTGCAGTGAAAATAGCACGAGCACCCGTCGCAAGAATATTCTTTGCTTTGCGTTCGCCCAATGCTTTGGACATATCAGGTTGGGTAATGTTGTAACTGCCTGCAGCGCCACAGCAGTGTTCATTTTCGAGAAGGGGCACAAGTTTCAGGCCTTTGATCATGCCCATTAATTGTCTGGGGGGATTACGAATTTTCTGAGCATGGCTTAAACCGCAAGCATCATGATAAGTGGCTTTTAAAGGCACTTCATGGGTGGGTTCAACAGGGCCAAGCTCCATCAAGAACTCGTGAATATCCTTCACCTTCGAACCAAAAGCTTCACCTTGTTTTTCGAATGGGGTGCCATGCAATAGATGCCCATACTCTTTAAGTACCGGGCCACAACCACCAGCATTATTAACGATTGCATCAAGCTTATTTGGGCCATCGGTCAAGCCATCAGCAAATGCAACACAGTTTGCTGCAGCAAATTTCTTAGCTTCGTTATCGAGGCCTGCATGATGATGCAAAGCAGCGCAACATCCTTGGGTTTTTGGAATCCAAACTTCGCAGCCATTTTCTTGAAGCACCCTAGCAGTTGCAAGGTTAGCTTGGGGAAGAAACGCATCTGCAGCACAACCTAAAATCAAGCCAACACGTGCTCTTTTAATACCCTTGGCAGGAAGTACCTCAGGGAATTCACCGTAATGAGGTTCCATATCAGGGACAATTTCATTGAGCAATCGAAGTGACTTAGGCAACAAGTTTCCAGCTAATCTAAGCAGCCACATCAGACCCAATTTTTGCAGAATACGAACAGGCAAGAGCGCAAGCTTCATGCGCTTTGCGTAGGGAGTAAGGTTGAAAAGCATCCAGCGCTGCAAGGCGTTTACGGTGGGAGCAGGCGGAAGAACCCGGGTCATATCATGTTTATAAGAGGAGATGATTTTGCCATACTTGACACCCGAAGGGCAGGCAGTTTCGCACGCCATGCATTCCAGACAAAGATCCATATGCTTTCGAACTTCAGGAGTGAGCTCGGTTCTGCCATCGGTAACCGCGCGCCAAAGATAGATGCGCCCTCGAGGGCTATCATTTTCATCGCCTGTTTCGACATAGGTAGGGCAAGAACCCAAACAAAGACCGCAATGCACGCAGTCCATGAAAGTTTCATACTCAACATTCGTACCAAAGCCCTTTTCTCCGGAGAGAACATGAAGGGCGAGGGGATCTTTAGGAATTGGTTTAGAAACGCTGTGTGTATGTGTATTCATAAGATTATATTTTGAGCCTAGTGATTAAATACGATCAACAAATCGTCCGGGGTTAAATAGTGCTTTAGGATCTAGAGATTCTTTAACTTTACGCATGACTTTAACATCAGGCCGGGTTTGACCCCAAACCGGGAAGTCTGCTTTCCACTCGGGCAGGCAGTAAGGAAGAACCAAATTCCCCTGATAACGAACAGCCTTTTGTAAAAGAATATCGATAGAGTTAAATGCCACTTGCCTAGATACGCCTTCTGGGATGTGTCCGAAAACAATCCCCGAACCTGCATGTGCCTGAAGCGAAACACCAGGGATAGTATCAGTTGCCAAAGCACACCAAGAAGCAACCTTGGCAGAAGGAATGTTTGCTTTAAAAGTCAGAGGGCAACCAGAAATCCGAGCAGCTTGAAACTCTCCTAGAGCCTGCCATAATGCAGCATCAGAAGGCCCATTGATGATCTCAATCTTGCTATTTGGAACATCAGCGAGTTCGTTTGCGAGTGTTTCGGTTTGCCATTTCACTGCTTCAGTACTGTGTTCAAAACCAATAAAAATCCCGTAGTCAGAAGTAACAGCAAGATGCTTAAAGAGAGGATGTTGCAAAGTAGTTTTATTAAGTAACTCAACTGCAACAGGCCTGGTCTTGGTGTTATGAATCCGATCTAAAACAGATTCAACATTGGCAGGATTTAAGGTAAGCAAAAGAAAAGCAGAGGCTTCCGGGTTAGGTCTTACTTTAAGCGTAACCTGAGAAATAATTCCAAGAGTTCCCAAAGCGCCTGTATGAAGCTTGCAGAAATCGTAGCCAGCAACATTTTTAACAACCCGACCACCCGCTTTGGTTTCTACGCCTTCATCATTAAGGATGGAAATACCAATCACATAATCACGCAAAGTGCCCCAACCAAATCGCCTGGGCCCTGAAGTATTGGTAGCAAGTAAACCACCAAGAGAAGAATTAGCAGGATAAGGATCATCGATGGGAAGCCTTTGATTTTCTTTCCCGAGCATCTCCTTCAAATCTTTAATAAGGATACCCGCCTGCACGGTAACAGTCATGTCACGGGCGGGATAATCAATCACCTTATTAAGATTTTTTGTACCAAGCACAACGCCCTTACGAGAAGGCGCATAACCAATATTCATCTTGGAACCAGAACCAGAGGGAACGATGGCATCCAAGTTGGCAGCAGACTGCTTGATGATTTCACATGCTTCAAGAACATCGGAAGGATGCTTGTGCTGAAAACCATCGAGCGAATTAAACGAATCAGAAAAAGACAAGGAAAGATCCTCCGTTACTACATTGCAGCCATTCTACCGGCTTTGGAAGCTTCAATACAGGCGCCCGCAGTGGGCAACATTTTGTGTGGGCTACAATTATTCGTTGGGTTGAATGCGTTCCGTAGCCTGATCATCATTGCAAGATCATCAGGAGTAAAAAGCTTGGACATGAAATCGATTTTTTCGACACCGATGCCATGCTCTCCGGTGACACTACCGCCCACCCTTATGCATTCGTCAAGGATTTCGCCACTGGCTGCAAGAACCCGTGTTACTTGATCAGGAAACCGTTCATCGAAAAGCAGAATGGGATGAATATTGCCATCCCCTGCATGAAACACATTGCATATTTTGAGATCATACTTAAGGCCAATGCGCTGAATTTCTCGAAGTATATGAGGCAACTTGCTTCGAGGTACAACACCATCCTGAGTGCAAAAACTGGATGCGAGCCTGCCTACTGCGCCAAAGGCCTGCTTACGGGCTTTCCACAGCAAGGTACGCTTGGCATCGGTGTCCGCTTTACGAACTTCGCGTGCGCCATGCTTTATAGCAATCTGAGTAATTCGTTCTGCTTCAGTATCAATCCCCGCTTCTAATCCATCGACTTCCATGATGAGAATTGCGCCCGCATCAAGAGGAAAACCAAAATGGAAGGCATCCTCAAGTGCGCCAAGAATCATTTGATCGAGCATTTCAAGTGCAGCAGGAACAATGCCTGCACCGATTATTTCACTGATAGTATTGGTGGCATCATCAACACTATTGAAAACACCTAACAAGGTGCGATAAGTATCGGGGTTGCGAGTGATCCTAACCCATGATTTCACTGCAACGCCAAAAGTCCCTTCAGAGCCAACGATCACGCCCGTAAGATCATAGCCGGGATTATCTTCAAGCGGGCCACCAGTGTGGATGATTTCGCCATCGGGCAATACAAGTTCCACGCCCATGATGTGATTAACCGTCACGCCATACTTTAGGGTGTGAGGTCCGCCCGAATTGGTTGCGACATTACCCCCGATGGTGCAAGCCCCTTGGCTGGAAGGATCTGGAGCAAAGTGGTAACCTTGGGGTTTAAGGTGATTGGTAAGCCAAAGATTGACAACGCCCGCCTCAATCAAAGCGCAGCGATTTCTATAATCTACATCAAAGATCTTTTTCATACGAGCAAGCGAGATTACAACGCCACCGCCCACGGGTAGGCAACCGCCCGCAAGACTAGTGCCCGCCCCTCTTGGCAGAAAAGGGACTTCAAAATAATTGCAGGCCTCGACTATCTTCGAAACTTGCTCGGTGGTGGTTGGAAAAACAACGACATCGGGCCGGTTTTTATCTATCGTAAAACCATCACACTCGTAAACCATCAATTCGCTTGCAGCAGTAATGATGGCATCAGCACCAACAATTTTTTTCAAACTATCCAAAAGCCTTTTCATGCAATCATTCCAAAAACTAAAGGTTTGAATACCACACCCGAAATATCAATAATTCCGGGCATTCTTGCGCACATGAACCATGGGATCACCCCCGGCAAGCATTGTGCCTGAAACCACTTCGGCAACTAGCAACTGATGATCACCCGCATTAAGAACACCCGCAGCTTTGCATTGTAAAACCGCACAGGTATCCAGAAGAACAACGGGCAAGTTGGGATCTCTTTGTAGGTTCAAATCTTTCAATTGATCAGCACCAGAAACAGGCTTGGCAAACTTGCCAACCATCTGGTTTTGCCCTTCCTTAATGATATGAAGATTAAAGATTTTGCCCGGCAACAACTGCAAAAGTATGCTGCGCTCAGAACGAATCGCAATATTCACCATTAAGGGTGAAAAAGAACACTGTTGCACCCAACTTGCCAGCATAAAGTCATCTGCGCCTGCATCGTCAATGAGAGAAAGAATGAACAGACCACTGGGAATTTTTCCCATTGCGGTTGCAACATCATCCTTGATGACTGATTTGGGACCAAATTGAATTGGAGGTTTATCGCTCAAGGTTTGCTCAACAGTTCTTGTATTTGTTTTTCCAATTTTTCGGGATCTTCAACATCATCGAACTTCTGGGCAATTCGATTCTGTCTGTTGAATAAAAACAGCGTAGGAACAGAACCACCGTCCAACTTGGACATCCAAACCGATTGGGGTTCATCAAGAATCAAATTCACAAAGTCTGCTTTCATCTTTTGCAGAAAAGGCAGAGTAGTTTTCTCGACCCCTCCCACTAAATCCTTATCTATAGCCATGTTTAAATGCACTGTCACCAGCATGAACCCTTGGTTTGCGAATTTCTGATGCATCTGAACCAGATGCGGAAATTCCTTTTTACAAGGGACTCAGTCATGGCGCCAGAAATCGACCAAAATAACCTTCCCCTGATTGTTTCGAACCAGCGAGGTTAAGTCAGAGTATTTAACTGTTTTTACAGATACCTCTGCAGCAGATGTGTACGCAACTGCAAGCAGGAAACCAGCCATCAGGATCATCTTTTTCATAGGCATCTCCAAGGAAACACATACTCAATCATCATGTTAGCGTGAAAAATACAAAATGCGAAGCACTTTCACCCTTTTCGAATGGTGTAAAGTGTCCCTTTGTGCCTGATGCCACCAGGCAATCCAGCTTTTAAAACCTGCGTATTGTAAACAAACCCCGATTTATCAAGCGTTTCTCTAAGCAATTGGGCTGGAATCCGATCTTGATCGGTCATCAAGCACAAACCATCAGGCGCTAAAACCTTGGCAATCATTTTTAACAACGGGTCTACATTACCATGCTCGTAAACCAAATCTGATGCGAGAATAAGCGGAAAGCTTAAATCATCGGGCACATTACGCCAATCGATCTGCATGGTGGCGAAATTTTCATAGCCATTGGCACGGGCATTTTCAGCAGCGAACTCCAAGGCGGTGGCATCATAATCTGAAAAAGTAACATTCAAGCCTTTGTGAAGCCCGACCACACCAACAAGGCCCAACCCACACCCTATTTCCAAGGTTTTCTGGTTGGGTGTAAATTGTTCTTTCATCAAAAACTTGGCAAGCATCCGGGCGGAAGGCCAGATTTCAGCCCAGTAGGGCATGTTTTCGTTGTAAGTAATATCGTTAAGTACATCTGGATGGGTAAGCATTTTATCGGTTTCGGAAGGCCGGCCGATCGTGAATTCTTTTTCTCCTGCAATTACTGTTTCCCAAATGGTTGGGCCAAGAGCTTCTCTGGGAGTTGCAGGCATTTTTTTTGGGGGGGTACTAGACATCTTAAAATCCCAACGGGTTTCCACTTCTACAAAAGTCCGCCACTCTTTAAAAACACTTCGCCAGTTATTTCTTGATCCGCAGGAAGCCTGCAGTAACCCGCAGCATTATCAAAATGCGCATCCAAAATAATCTGCTTGGAATTAGTGTAATCAAATCCATGGTTGCAAGGAATATGTCCTGTCACCAGCCATTTGCAATGAACCTTATTAAGGAAGTTTTCCGCATTTTCAAGGCTGGTATCCCTACCCCAAACCAATGAATGCACATTACCATTGGGGAAAAGATCAGACTCCTGCTCGGGAACCAACTCAAGCTTTTTCGGATCGAAACTTTCTAACTTCGTCTTATCGGGCAAACTATGGCTAATGCAAACCTGATTTGGCAGCAAAATCATCGCTGGTATCACGCTTATCAAGTTCTTGTATGCTGTCATTATTTGTGTAACCGCTGAAGGATATGCAAACGCAACCCCATGATCAAACAATTGATTCAAATCGATATTATTCTTTGAAATCTGCCTGTTTGTTACTTGGGATAGCTCATGATTTCCCAACAAATAATGAATCTGATTGGGAAACTGACACTTTAATGATGCAACCATGTCTAAAACCAAATGGGAATTATCCGACCCATCCGCATGGGTTGTCGTACCGTGGATTAATTCCTGAACAATAAGCGTTCGCTTGGGATTGGCTTTTAAATCCGCTAAAGTAAAGGCTTTTTTGAGGTGATCCACCCTGCCATGCAAATCCCCCACTACAATAACCTCGGAAGCGCTAGCAAGACGAAGCACCCTGCCAGACCTGCCCGGAGTATTTTTAAATGCAAGAATTGCTTTTTCTATGGTAATAAGGACTTTATTGGGATCTATCATAATGATGAGGATTCTAATTTCTATTGGTTCGAATTATTCCTGAATTTCCAAGGTACTAAATCATGGCAATCGAAGATATCGTAATCGCAATGACAGGCGCCAGCGGTGCCCCCTATGGAATTCGGCTGCTTGAAGTACTCCTTCAAGCCGGAAAGCACATACACTTTACCCTAAGTCCATCCGCGGTAGAAGTGATAGCAACAGAATGTGGCAGAAAAATCGACCCAGACAAGTTTAATCCCTCAAAGTTTTTCGGTCAATTTTGGACGCCACTTCTCTCAAGCAGGTTTACTTACCACAACTACCGTGATTTCGGATCGGGCATCGCCAGCGGATCTTTTTTAACAGGGGGAATGGTCATTTGCCCTTGTAGCATGGGAACGATGGGTGCAATAGCATCAGGGATTTCCGACAATTTAATCACCCGAGCTGCAAATGTTCATTTGAAGGAACGCAGAAAATTGGTGATTGTACCGCGGGAAACCCCCTTGCATCTAGTACACCTGCGCAACATGATTACCTGCACAGAGACAGGAGCTGTTATTTTGCCCGCTATGCCCGGTTTTTATCATAAGCCCACTTCGGTAGATGATATCGTAGATTTTATTGTAGCTCGAGTTTGCGATCAATTAGGCGTTGATCACAACCTGCAAAAGCGCTGGGGCCAAAACGAGGGGAATTAACAATCGTAAAACTCATCCTCGGGATTCCACGCTGGTATACCAAGAACGATAGTGCGCACACCCTCTAAGCTCCAAAGCCTATGTTTTGTGTTCGGTTCGATGTAAATTACCATCCCGGGCTCTACCTCGATGGTGTCATCGTTCAATTCCATCTTGCCTTTACCCTCTAAAATATAGTAAACCTCTGTACATTCCTTATGGTAATGCTTGACTGAATCTTGGATAAAAGTGACATGAAAGTTACAAGCTAAACCATCGGGGCGAGTTAAAACCCGAGTGCTTTCTCCACAGGAACAAGGCACTGTAGGCGATTCTGATACTAAATGAACCCGATACCCCTTGGCAATGGTGGCAGGCATGGCATACTCCAAAGAAAAAAGCGAACTAGCAAATGCGCACAACAATTGTGCCTTTAGATCGCTAATCAAAGCCTCACTATTGTGCCTATTTATTGCAGGCATAACTTCAGGCATGGCTTGCAGCGAAAAAAGCAAAACAACAAGTACCAATCAAACTACCATATTTTCTACTTCCTTGAAGCCCATAGAAGAACTAAACAAAGGAAGCATCAAAGGGCAGGTTTTCTGGTCTGGGCCAACCCCGATTATCGAGGGCTTTAACGGCCCAATCAGCCCATTAAGCGAACATGCCAGCAAACCTAGGCTTGCATGGGCCAATCCAAACGCGCCCAAAATAAACCCTATTAACAAAGGTATTGAACACGCTATCGTCTTTTTGGATGTTCCAGAAACAAACGACCTTAATAAAGTCAGTTTCGCACCAGTAGAGGTGGAAACCAACCATTTCAAAATGCAAGTCAACCAAGATGGCATCTCTTCTCCCGTTGGTTTCGTGATGCTTGGAGACGGAGTTAATTTTGTCAACAAGCAAGATTTTTTCTATTCGATCAGAGCCCGGGGTGATGCCTTTTTCAGCATTCCTTTATCTAACAAAAACAAACCGGTTCATAGGGTGTTTACAAAACCCGGTGTTACAACTTTAACCACAGGCACCGGCCAATTCTGGATGCGATCCCATCTTTTCGTTTTAACGCACCCCTACGCAACACGATGCGACAAAGATGGAGCCTTTGAAATTGCAAATCTCCCTCAGGGAAAGCATGATTTTAAAGTCTGGATCCCAAATTGGCAAGTTTCCGAAAAAGAAATCGACGCAGAGACCTGGGAGATCACCCGATTAGAGTTTGCACCACCCGCAACGAAAAAATTCTCTGCATTCATCATGCCTGATTCCAACCCAAGGGATCAAAAAATAGATTTTTCCCTGTCGGACATGCAGGCACAAAAATAGATTTTAAACATGATTATCTTCTTATACCCCTTCACGTTACCCTAATTTGATGGTAAGTTGACTGTAATATATATCCCAGCGTTTTTTATGTTTTATTTGTCTGGAGGTTCATGTGTCATCAATTGATTATAGTCAGGTTCGAAAAGGTATGGTTATCGTGGGCGAAGGTGGTCAACTCTTCCAAGTGATTGATCGCGATCTTAATACCCCTGGTAACTTGCGATCTATTCTTAGCTTGAAGCTTAAGAACATCAGCAATGGCAATACTTTGCAAAGTCGGGTTCGCCCCCAAGACAAAGTAGAACAAGCATACCTCGATAAAAGGGAAGCACAGTATCTGTACCGCGATGGCGATGATTTTATCTTCATGGATCAAGAATCATTCGAGCAAACCCCGCTGCATAAAGACTGGGTAGGCGACCAGATTTTTTATCTCAAAGAAAACGACATCGTGCATGTGACTTTCTTCGAAGCAAAGCCCATTTCGTTGGAATTACCTCCAACCGTGCACCTTAAAGTGGTCGAAACTGACCCTGCATTAAAAGGCGCAACGGCTGCAGCTCAATTCAAGCCAGCAATCCTCGAAACCGGCCTTAAAATTACCGTTCCACCTTTCATCGGCATAGGCGAATTTATCGCAATTGATACGCGCACCGGTGAATACTTAAGCAGGTATACCGAAGGTAAATGAGCCTCGATCTTACTGCAGACTGGGAGAAAACAGATTGCCCTGGTTGCCAATGCAACCGGGGTTTTGTTTTTCTAAACCTCAAACCCATTGCAGGATTCGAGCAAAGCCACTCTCAATTAATCCGCTGCCCGGATTGCCAACTCGTCTTTCTTTCTCCAAGGCCTAACCGCAACATCATCGGACAATTTTACTCCGATGATTATGCCCCGCATCGAGCCAATAAATTCAAACACCACAAAAAAGGCAGCAAGGAATTCTCTTCGCCTCCTCCTCGGATTCATGCAAAGTTACTCGACTACGGTTGTGGTAATGGTGCCTTCCTTCTAAAAATGAAGGCGTTGGGGTGGGAAGTAACAGGGCTGGATTCTTCAGCAAATGCCATAGCAGTTGCGAATGCAGCAGGAATAAAAGCCTTGAGGGGAGATTTCGATCATCCGGAAGTTGCCTCACTGAAATTCGATTGCATCACCCTAAGGCAAGTATTAGAACATCTCCACAACCCGATTGAAACCTTGATGAATGCAAGGAAACATTTAGCTACAAAAGGCAAAATGTCTATCTCTGTACCAAACATCGAGAGTCTGCCATTTCGATGGTATCAGGAAGATTGGCTGGGCATTGATTTCCCGAGGCATTTGCTTTTTTTCAACCCAACAAGTTTGAAAAGTATGCTGAGTAAAGCAGGGTTGAAAGTGCTGGAAATGCGTCAGATCAGGCATTCTAGCTGGCTTCGAGAGTCAGCATCAAACGCTTTAAAAGCAAAGGGCTTTGGATTTAAGCGCTGGCTGGGAAGTCGAAAATTAAGCAGCAGCTTAATAAGTTTGTGGGCGGGCCTTACCAATCAATGCGATTGCATTCAGGTGCTTGCAGTTGAAGAAGATTGAGAATCTCGTTCATTGGATTTTCTGGAAGCAACTTCAAGAAACACCGCTAACATCTGTTTGTAATGATGCTCGAAAGTCCACTGGCCTGCGGTCTTCCTAGCTGCCTGGCCTGCTGCAATTCTGGTCTGGCTATCAATATATTGCGTCATACTCCAGGCAAGTTTTTCGTAATCATGGGGATCATCCACCACGATGCCTTCTTTGTTTTGTGTGATGAATTCTGATGCACCGTTGTATCGGGTTGTGATTACGGGCAAGCCGCAACCCATGGCTTCGGGAACCACATTAGAGCAAGGATCATAAAAGGTTGGATGAACGAGGAAGTCGGATGCGAAGTAACAATTGCGCATGTCATCACAAAAACCAACAAAACGAACTTTGTCTGCAACGCCAAGCCTATCAGCAAGCTTTTCAAAACCGCCTGTATGCTTGTTACCCACAATCATAAGTTTAATCGGGCTCTTTGCAGGCAAAAGCTTCATCGCATGCAGCAATGGTTCCAAACCTTTGAGCCGATAATTCATCCCAACAAACAATGCCAAGCAATCAGATGGATCAATATTCCACTGCTGACGCCATTCGATTCTGCGCTTGAGCCTGTCGGTTTCCTGAAAGCGGTTGGGATCCATCGCAATACGAACAAGACGAAGATCATTGGCAGAGATCTGATAATATTTTTGGAAGTGATCACGCACCATTTCACTAATGCCAATAACGATCGATTTTTTCATTCCAAGGTATTGCAATCGTTCAAGCATCAAAAAAGATTGATGGGAAAGATCGAATGTTTTGAAGAATTTAACAACCTTGCGAATCGTAGGGTTCTTATATTTTAAAAGGTTATGCTCTGCAGTAGCTGCAAACAAACCACCTTGGGGGTATAGCACATCGAGGCCCCAGGTTTTATCAAACCCAACGCTGACATCATGATCCTGGCCCTTAAGAGCTTTTAAGCAAGCAGAACCAAACGACCAAGGGCGCATGAACCTTGGAGACCATGGAAGATCAACCTGATGAAAAATCACGGAAGTAGGCAACGCAGAAGCATCCCAGCGACTGGCATAAAGATGGATTTGATGCCCATCAAGAGCAAGCCTACGAACAAGCGATGCGATGTAGGTTTCACAACCACCGCGCTTGGGAAGGACACTTTCATAGCAAAATGCTATATCCATCTTACCTAAACCACTGCCTTTCTGATTACCATACCGAAACAATCGATACACTCATTTAATCTCGACCAACAAGGGCAATAAACTTAACCAACATTTGTAAAGAACTAAGCAGCTTTCTTTTTTAAGTTATGGCGTCTGTAACGACCCCATTTGATTCTAATCACATAAAGCAAAATCCGATCCAATGCGGATCGAGGACCTAAATCCCTATAGCAGCGCCAAAACTCTAGCCTATCCCGATCATCAACACCTTCGATTTCAGAGGAATAAATAAGCTGGGCAAGATCCTTGATTTTCCAAACCTGTGAAGTCCAAGTATGGCTCCCTAATCTGTGCAGATCAATCAGCACAACCTTGTCTCTCCAATTGGGTGTTCGGAATGTGTCATTCTTATCGATATAAAAATGACACAAATAAAGATCCTTATGAAACCAATTACGATCATGGAGAATTCTTGACATGCGTGCCATTTCGCTAACAAGTGATTTTTTCCACCTGCGAAACGCCTGGGGTGTCTGCCTAACAGATGCTAAAGGAATCGCTTCATGAAGCGGAATCATATTATCCAATTCACGAACTGCGAGTGCACTTCGAAGCCTAGCGCCCGGCCCTATGAACTCCACCGCTGCAACGGTTTCAGGCACCTGTAGCCCCAATTGTCTGGCTGTTGCAAGATGGTGAAATTCTTGCAGCGCAGGAGACGATGCTTTTTTAGGAAACAACCAACCCATCAATCCTTCCCAAAACGAAAGCTTATAATGCCTTTTCAAATAAAAACAAAGCTCGGGTTTACCATCCTTGCCAGGCAGAATAATCCTACCCACCGAACGACCCTGCTTCGAATGAAACCTATCCGTGACCCCAATATCCATTACACGGGTTGTCCAATCTTCACCATAATGGGCAATCCATTCAGGGCTGGAATAAAACTTCACATAGCTGCCATCTTTTTGAACTTGAATTGCCACGCCATTTTGCATTTCATTCATGTTCATTTCATTTATTACTAAATTAGTTTTGCGAATGGTGGCAAGCTTTGTTCCGCCCGAATTTACATCCATAGCAAGAACTCCAGTTCCAATTTGGGATGTAGAATTTTTCATCTGATGATCATGCCCGATCTCGTCAGAATAGGCTTTGCGAAAGCAGACAATGCCTTGCTGTTGTGCGCCCAATGATCGAAGCACTTGTTTCATTTTCGCCATATCAATGCTGGCCCATTTGGGATTTGCAACCGGAGCTTCCTCGAGGCAATTTGCAGCATCAAGATAAACCTGCAGATCGGAAGATTCGGCAACCCTTAAAAACAAGGTCTTCTTTCCCTTAAGATAACAACCAGAGGAATGAACCTTGGCAAGCATCCTGCCCATTGCTTCAAAAACCATCTGCTGCCTGCCCAAAATCTCGGCACTTGTTCCCTGTTGAAACCATTCATAAAGGGGCAAAGTCTTTGCAGGCTCTCGCGTAAGTAAAAACGATTCTTGTGAGAAGAAATTCTTCTTGCGAATACCAAGAGCAAGGATTTTCCCAGTACACACGCCATGGCGTTGAATCTTGTAAAGAATTGCAGCGTGGGAATACTCCGGCGCCTTGGCTTTACGAGATTTAAAATAAGAAAAAAAGAGTGATTCAAACCACGAAATATTGCGATATTGCAAACGAAGTTCAGAATCACCGCACGGCATTGTTTTTCGAAGGACTACCTTTCCACTTACCTGAAGCTTTTTTGCTTCTAATAGTAATTGGTCAAGGTGTAATTTTTCATCCTCAGAGCAAATGGAGGTGACGAAGAGATTTTGCTTTTCGAGGAAAATCCAATTTTGTGGCTGTAATGCAACCTGAGTGTTACGCTTTTCGCGAACATGCCTGTAGCTTAAAAGCCTGATGGCTTCGCGATCGATATCAAGTGCAAGCAGATGAAATAGCGGGAGGTTGGAATTCCCTTGTGAAAAATGAGCGGTAGCTTCAAGGTAGGAAGTTAGGAACGCAAGTTTTTCTCTGGGCCGTAGGATACTTTCGTCCAAGGTGGCGTGAAGCCTTGCAAGATTACCCGACCTTATATTCCAAGGCAGATCCCGCATTCTGAAAGATCTTTGCCAATCGAGCAGATAAACCATCCGGGTTTCCGGGTTAACCAAAACATGCTTTGAATACAAATCAACATGTGAAAAACCAAGGGTGTGCATCCGGGCCAGAACCCATGCAAGCCTGCGCAATACTTCTTTACGCTGGTTTCGACTTCGCTGCTCTGCAAAATAAGTTTTAAGATTTACAGTGTCAGGAATTTCTTCTACTAAGAGGAAAGAATGGCCCGGGCAGGTTTTGCCTACTGCAACCCATAAAGGAGCGGGGATCCCCTCGTGTTCAAGTGCTTTAAGAATGCGGGCTTCGTGTAATACTCCGGCTGAATGCGCCAGGATTGTTTTTGCCCAACCCCGATTGTGTTCTTTTTTCAAAAACGCGCGAGCTTCGTTTTTACCATTCCCCAAAGTTACGCTTGATACATGCCTGCCTGTTTTCCAACCATGCCCTGTAACCCTGATTCCTTCCAAGCTGAAAACATCTTCCGGTTTTTCTATACCCTGGGAAAATAGCATGGCTCGTTTGCTGGGACGAATAACCAGAAAACCATTCTTTGAAGACGAAAACATGTTTGAAATCTTCCCCAGCAAGCCAGCCACTGGCAAGAAAATCACACCCATTATTCTTAACATCCTTGAAATCAAAACACTCACTCCAAGTATTATCCTACCGACCTTAAAAACCTTGCATTTTCTAACTGCTGATCCAACAAACTAACACCCGCACTCAACACATCCAAAGGCATCAATTCCTTCATACACTGATGCTCCAGCGGGCAAACCCGTTTCTGACAGGGCCCGCAAGGCAACTTCTTCTGCAGGTTGATTTCCTTCTTATGATAAGTATCAGTCCACTCTATGTGCGTGGGGCCAAACAATGAAACTACTGGCTTGTTGAACGCCGCCGCAAAATGCCTCGGCCCACTATCCGTTGTTACCAGCAATTGACATTTCTTAATGCAAGCCTTGCTTAAGCCAAGCGAAAGATCGGGCATGCCAGGTTCTGCAAGGCACCGTGCTGAAGGATGGCCAATAAGCGAAGTAATGCGAAGCGCGAGTTCGCTTTCCTTGGGCCCACACATGACAAGAATGCCAGCCCCTCTAAGCCTGATAAGTTCGCGTGCAAGAGAAGCAAAATGCTCCGCAGGCCAAAGCTTGGAAGCACCAAAGGCAGCCCCTGGATTCAAGCAGATAACTTCCGGCTTGTCTTTGAATGCTGCAAATTTCCAGACCTGCTCAGCCATTTCTTCTTCTACCGTGGAAGTAAAAAGCTGCATTTCATACCCTGGATTCGGAGCCCCTGCAACCATGGCTAACTGGTTATAAGAATCAATGGCTGGCGAAGGAATGAACTCGCCTTTTGCATTTTGTGGTGATTCAAGCGAATCAGAGAGTAGCCATTTTCTGAAATAGCGGTTGAATCCAATGGATCGTTTGCATCCTCCCATCCATGCTAGGAGGCCTGCCCTGAAAGAATTGGGAAACAAAACAGCGACATCGATTTTTTCTTTTTTGAGTTGTGATGCAGCTTCTAATAAGGATAGATCTTTTTTCCCACCTGTAAGAATCATGGAATCAAACCAAGGATTGCCTGCAAGAATTGGAGCAACATACGACTTGGAAATGCAGACGAATTTTCCCGAGGGGAAATGGAGTTTGAGCGCCCTGATGGCAGGAGTAGCCATCACCGCATCACCAATCCATCCTGGAAGAAAAATCGCAACATTCATAGAATCAAACATCCTTGTAGAAAATTAAGCAGCTCCAAGGCGCTCTAAAATAACGGTAGTGGAAAAACCTTTACGAAGCGAAGCAAGGTGAACCCTGCCTCCATAGCTTTCAACAAATTGCCCGCCTACCACCTCATCCTTCTGATAATCAGCGCCCTTGACCAGAACATCAGGCTTAAGGAAGCGAATTAAATCGATGGGTGTTTTTTCTTCAAAAATAGCGAGATAACTTACACATTCGAGGCCAGCAATAACTACGGAACGGGCATCAATCTTATTGACGGGCCTAGTTGGGCCTTTCAACATCTGCACGCTTGAATCGCTGTTCAAACCAACGATAAGAATATCGCCCTGCGCTCTGGCTTCGCGCAAATACTGAACATGGCCGGCATGAAGTACATCAAAGCAGCCATTGGTGAATACAATTTTTCTGCCTAGCTTCCGGTGCTGTTCAAGTTCACGAAGAAGCGAATCGCGACCCATCATTTTTTCGATACCAGAAAGGTTATCGCCCTTGGTAGCAAGGGAAGATTTGCAGATATCTTCTATCATTTCGGCTTTAGTAACGGGAACCACGCCAATCTTTTCTACTTCCAATCCACCTGCAATATTTGCAAGCTTGATGGCTTCGGGGTAATCAGCACCTGCAGCAAGTGCCATGCCTAACACTGCAAGCACCATGTCGCCTGCGCCAGTGATATCGTAAACCTGCCTAATTCTTGTAGGAAAAATATCAGAGCGCCCATCTTGGTGCGAAAGAGCCATCCCCTCTTTATCAAGGGTAATAATGGCGGCCTCCATATCTAATCGCTCGCGCAATAATGCAGCAGCAACCAAGCCATCTTCATTGGTTTCAATCACCCTGCCTGTAGCGAGTCCAGCTTCAAGCCTGTTGGGGGTCATGGTCGAAACGCCATGATATTTGCGATAATCGCTACCCCTAATAGGGTCAACAACTACTTTCTTGCCTAGGGCTTTGCAATCGGAAATCACACTTGCAAGCAAGCCTGGAGTACAGACGCCCTTGTCGTAATCACTAACCAAAACGAGATCAAAATCATTGATGTTGCGTTTGATCAATTCCGCAAGCCGGGTTTCTAAATGCTTGGAAAGATGATCACGCACCTCGTAATCAACTCGAATAATCTGCTGCGGATGCCTATGCTGGGCCTTGCCTATGTAGCGCTCTTTAACCGTAGTGGGCCGTTCAGAATCCACCAACACCGTTTCAGGATCAATCCCCTGCTCTATCAACATACTGCGCAATTGCTCGCCATTCGAATCTTTTCCAACAACACCAGCAATTTGCACACTTGCACCAATCGCTTTAAGCATGGTCGCAACACTGCTAGCCCCGCCTAGGCGCTCTTCTCTGCGTTCTGCCCGAAGCAAAATCACAGGCGCTTCCTGGCTGATGCGCTCTGCATCGCCCCAAACATATCGATCCAACATCAGATCGCCCAGCACAAGAATCCTTGGTTGCCCAAGCTTGTGCACAAGATCAACGAGTTCGGTTCCCTGCTGCATTAAAACTTCAGGCGTAACCAGTCTGGGCTTCATTTCGTTCAACATGACTTCCCCTAATAATTAGGCCGCTTTGGATTCATTAAACTTCGGCCTTGCAGCCCATGCCGCTGCCACAGATGCATGCAACAATGGCAACATGATTTCATGGTGCCCGGTAATTTCAATGCCTTCGGAAGAAGGCCGGTTAAGCACATTCACCGTGCTGCGGTAACGCGATTCCTTGTCCATATTCACACAAACAAGCCCATCCAAATCGTAGTTGAAATTCCTGACAACGCTGACCGCCTTTAAAAGAACTTCAGGCATGATCACCGCACTGCCAAGATTCAACCAAACACCATTAGCCATAGTGCTTACCACAGAACATAGAATGCGAAAATCCAAGTGACTTGATTCACCAATAGCAGCACCACTTACATGGGGATGCATATGCACAATATCGGTGCCCACAGCGACATGAACCGTACAAGGTATGTTAGCTTTGCGGGCTGCAAGCAAAAGGCTGACTTCAGGAGCCTTACACATTTTTTCTTCAAGCAATGCCCCAACAGCAGCGCCAAGGCCAATGCCTTCATCTGCCCCCCTGCGGGTTGCAAGTGCAAAGAAATCTGCGGTTTCGCGCGCCATTCCAAACTTACCATCATTCAACATCGTGCCAACATCTTCGCTCGTTTTTCCTTCCAAGGCCAATTCCACATCATGGATCGCAGCAGACCCATTCATTGCAATCGCCTTGATAATCCCCTTTTGAATCAAATCAATTAAATAGGGAGCACAGCCTGTTTTAATCACATGCCCACCGATGGCAGCAACCACGGTATTGCCATTGGAACCTGCCCTTACCAGATGATCCCTCACTCTGCGAATGCTTTTACCAGCAAGTTGATTGGGTAGTGAATCGATCAAATCTGCAACCGAAGCGTGCTCATTCAATGGCTTTCCCAAATCTTCCTTAAACACCTTCGAAGGTCTGGATGCCAAATCGTAGGTTTTCAAACCCTGAAGATCGAAAGGTTTGTTCATATTTTTGATTCCGGTATAAGTCACTATAAAATCCTCCATATAAAAAGCTCTCGGACTAAACTAAAAGCGTTTTGGATCGCACCAATGCTCGAAGCTGTTCCGCACCAGACAAAAATCGCATTTCAACTCGAAGCGCATAAAGCTGATTCCCACCCAAGGATGAGGTTCGAATTTTCACCAAATCCTTATGGGTTGTAACCAAAAGTGTATCCCCATCTGCAAGCTGGGAAGCCCACTCAATCAAATCCGCAATATCATTTCTTGTATAAGCATGATGATCCGGAAAAACCCTGCTCCCCACTACACTTGCACCTAGGTTTTCCAATGTTTTGATAAATGATCCAGGGTTTCCTATTCCGCAAAACGCAAGAACTTTCCTACCCTTGATCTCTTCCAACTCCATCGATTCACTTTCCCAACAAATCATTTCTACAGGCTGATGTATTGCTTCGCAAAGCACCAAACCCGGAGCTATTTTGGTAATCTCATTTCGAAGGCTTGTTAGCTTTTCTTCCGCCACCTGATCTGCACGGGTTATCACCACTGCCCCTGCTCTTTTTAATCCAGACCTAGGCTCTCGCAAGGTACCACGAGGCAACAAGTAACCATGACCCCAAGGGTTCGTCGCATCCACCAACACAATATCCAAATCCCTTGCAAACTGGCGATGCTGAAAACCATCATCCAATACCAGCACTTCACTTTCCAACTCTTCGATTGCTGATTGAGCTATTAGATATCTATCAGGCCCCTGAAGGTGAGGAACATCGGGTAATCGATCTTCAAGCAACATGGCTTCATCATTGGCACCGCCCGCACCGCCATAGCCACGGCTTAAAATCGCAACCCGCAATTCCAACGAGCAAAGAAACCTGCACAGCCATTCAACACATGGGGTTTTTCCTGTGCCACCAGCAGTCAGGTTGCCTATGCAAACCACTGGTACTGCTACTTTTTTTATCTTGAATATTTTAATTGTGAAGAATATGTTGCGTAACCATACACTTGCCCCGTAGGGAAGGCTCGCCAACCAAAGAACCATTCTTAGAACATGAGAATTGATTGAACTCGATTTGCCAGACGCAATATCACTATGCCAGACAGACCAATCAAGGTTCTGCCGGGGATCGTTTATCGGAACGGAACTCGCAATGCCGCAAACCAAGGGACACATCCTTTATCCCAACAAGTAAAATCGCATCCATGCATCTCAAAATAAAGGGCGGGGAGAACGCAAAATCTCCCTTCGAATTTTTTGAAGATATAAATTTATATTCGTTTTTGAAAGTTCGTGTCAACGGCGAACGGGAAAGCCATCCGCCCTAGAAAGCAAAACCTTGGTGCAAATAACAGGAAGCGAACCTACCACCCAAAAAAAAACGAACAAATAAAGTATAACCATGTTGACACGGTAATATTCTGTTATACAATTGGGAGTATAAGTTTGTTTTACTTTGTTGCAACATCAATTTTAAGGTGGTTTATGAGCTACAAATCCCTGAAAAAAGGCTTTACCCTGATCGAACTCTTGGTGGTAATCGCCATCATAGCAGTGCTGATCGGCTTGCTTTTGCCTGCGGTACAAAAAGTGCGTGATGCTGCTGCTAGGCTTCAGTGCACCAATAATCTAAAGCAAATTGGCCTCGCAATGATGAATTACGAAAGCACTTACCGAATGTTTCCCGCAGGTTACCTCGATAATATGACCACTAACCCGGTAAATGCTACAGCTACAACAAATCCAGATCCTATTATAGGCTGGGGCTGGGGTGCTTTAATCCTTCCCTACCTTGAGCAAGAAACCCTTTATAAATCAATCAATATCAACTCTATTGCAATGAATAACACCTCTGCTGCTGCTATTGCTTTTCGTAAGACTGTAATTAAAGGTTTCCTTTGCCCATCTGATGACACGGGCTTAAACACCTTTACTATTTCGGGTACGGGCGGCAATTTCGAACTCGCGAAATGTTCATACGCTGGCGTCAATGGGCAAGGAGAATTAGCAGACTTTGATTGCGCTTTGGGCTCTGGAATGTTTCTTCGTGGTAGAGGTGTTTCGATTGCTGAAGTTACGGATGGCCTAAGCAACACCCTTTTTGTGGGTGAACGAAGCTCGAAATCCAAACCAGCAACACTTCCAGGAGTATGCACCTGGGTGGGTGCACTTCCAGGTGGCGATCTCGATGGTGAAAGCGTTGCTCTTTTTATACTTGGACATACTGGCGAACCCGCTGATCCGCACACACCTAATTCCCCTACACCCCATGCTGAAGATTTCACCAGCAAACATTCGGGAGGCGTTAATTTCCTATTCGGAGATGGCTCGGTAAGATTTATCACCGATTCGATTGATGGGCAAACTTGGGTAAAACTTGGCACCCGCCAAGGTGGTGAAGTCGCTGGGGATTATTAAACTTTATCCTAAAATGATTTGATCATATTTGCAGTCATGGGTCGCAAAATGCTAACTAGATTTTTTGTTTTTGCTGTAATGCTAACTTTTTCCCTGGTCCTTGGATGTGGAGGGCAGGAAAAAGTCAACTTCAAGGAAAGCCAACAATTTCTTGCAGTTGATTTTAACAACGAAGGAACCATACTCGCAGGGATAAGTAAAACGGGTGCAGTCATTCTTTGGGATGCCATCAAGCAGTCCAAAATACAATCACTCGAATCGAAAGACAGAAAAGCATCTTCTCTCGATTTCAACAAAGATGGTTCATTGCTTGCAGTTGGCCAGGACGGCGGGCAGGTACAAATTCTCTCCATGCCCGAAGGCGAAGAAAAGCAAACGCTTAAATCTGGAACTGCATTCATCAAAGCGCTGGCTTTTTCTCCTGATGGCAAAAACATTGCAATTGCATCCAAGCAGGCAATTGAGATCTGGTCTACCGCAACCTTCAAAAAAACTTCGAGCCTTCCAAAATCAGGACAAATGCAGGAACTAGCTTGGACCCCAGACTCTAAGTCTATCCTTTCAGGAGGTAGCGATTTTAACCTTCATGTTTATTCCATCGATGGTTCCTCCCAAAGCATTATTAAAGGCCATACCAAAGCCATCAGCGCATTGGCAGTCTCTAAGGATGGCAAAAAAGCTGCGAGCGGAGATAGGGCAGGGAAAATACTGGTATGGGATTGGGGAGCTAAAAACCCGAGTTCCAAAGAAATTACAGCTCATCAGGGAGGCGTTGATTCCCTAAGCTTTTCTCCCGATTCAAACCAGTTAGCTTCTGCTGGCCGTGATGATTTAGTTAAAACATGGAGCACTTCTAGTGCCGATAACCTGCAAACCTTCAAAGGCCATAAGAACGATGTTCGGGGCGTTGTATTTGCACCCGATGGCAAAACCATCGCAAGTGCTGGACTAGATGGCACCGTCAAAATCTGGGAAGTAAAATAGAGTCGGCAGCTTTTCTGATAGTCATTTCTATCGCTAACTTTAACAGCAGCACCCGCCCGCATTAGTCACTATCGCTGCAAAATGATTCTTTTTCATGGCATTCTTGTCTGAAGCTTTTACCTTATAAACCTTAACTCTGTAGCATCTTACACCGTAAGTTAACGGCATTCTGCAAGAGGCTTTGAAACAATAGGTCGGGTTTTTATTAGGATGAAAAGTGTAAGTAAGATCCAAATTAAAACCGCCTGTGAAAGCATCACATGCCTAACGGTGAAAAGATCTGCAAGCGGGCCAGCTAAAAAGTTCCCCATCGGAACCATGCTACAAAGCATCATACTCCACACCCCTAGCACTAAGCCACGATGCGTATTGCCTGCGCCTAGTTGAACCAACCCCTGGCTTGTTGCAAAAAATAAGATCATCCCTGCACCAAATAAAACCGTGCTAGGAAGAGCAAATAACATCGATTTAGATACACCCAAAGTAAATAAGCCCACTCCCGCAAGCAACATTCCCAATGCTTGCGATATGCCCTTCGATGCTTTGTTTCCTAATATCGCAAGGATTAACGCAGAGGTTAGGGCACCGCCCCCAACCCCACTTAGCAAAGTTCCATAGGCCTCTTGGCCTAATGCCAGTTCTTTCTCCACGAAGCCTGGTAATAGAGCGAGTAATGGCCATCCTAATAGTGCCATGCCTCCTGCGATGCTGATGACCAAAACCAGATCGGATCGTGCAAGGATAAACTTTATGCCTTCGAATAAGGACGCATTGTTGCGCTGTGAAGGTTCTTGAAACATGGTGGCTTGGTTCATCAATACCAATGCTAGGATTAAAATTAGGTAACTGATTGTGTTGAGAAGAAAGCATGCTTCGGGGCCATAGTTTGTGAGGAGTAGCGCGCCTATGGCTGGGCCTGCAAGCCTTGCAAGATTGAATTGAAGCGAGTTGAGTGCGACTGCGTTGAACAAATCCTGCATCCCCACCATCTCAACTAAGAAAGTAAGCCTTGCGGGCAGATCGATTGCGTTGATCACGCCCCAAAGTAGGGAAAAACAAAGTAGGATGTAGGGCGAGGTGAAGCCTAGATAGACAGCAAGAAAGAGGGAGAGGCTTTGCAGCAAAAATAATATCTGGGTGATTAGGATGAGTTTTTTTCGGGGGTATTGATCAGCAAGTCTGCCACCGAGTGGGCCTAGGAAGCAACCGGGTAGGACTTGCAATGCTGCGATAAGCGAAGGCCAAAGCGATTGCTGTTCTGAGCTGTAGGAAAGCCACATCAGTGCGGTGGTTTGGGTCCATGATCCTGTAAGGGAAAGAAGTTGTGCAAAGAAATAATAGCGATAGTTGCGATGTTTCAGGGAGCAAAAGGCACCTGTGTTTTGCTTATCAGGGCTTTGAGCTACTGGTTCGCTCATGCCTGTTCACTTTTGCTGGGTGATTGCTGGTGCATAAGGTCAACCATTTGCTCGAGAATCTCAAGGTGTTTGCTGCTTTTGAGATGATTGATTTTTTCGATTAGTCTTCGTTTTCTTTCGAGACGAATTACAAAAGCCTCTAACGATGAGGTGTTGAAATTGCCTGTTTTCTGGAACAACACTATTTCATCTGCATCCTTGGAGGAAAGGGTTCTTGCGCGCTCTGGGTTTCGTTCGATCCAAGATTTTAGATCAGGCTGATAGGCTTGATCTTGCAGCCTTTGAAAGTGTTTGCCCAATTCTGGAACATTAGATTGCCTGATTTGGTGTAGAAGCAAGTCGAGTGGCCGATGATGAAGATCATGAACAGAAATACCCAGGGCTCGGGCGCAGGACTCAATTGTTGCATTGCGAAGTTTAAATGCTGGGCCTAGTAGAATTTTTCTGATGGTGTGCCTGTGAAGCCTAGTGATGCGTGCGAATTCCTCCTGATTCCAGCCTCGTTCTTCAACGAGAGAAGAAATTTTGTTTTGGATGGTGGGGGTGTTATCTTCGCTGTTCATAAGAGAATCATAAATGAAATAGAATAGATTTTAAATACCCTTCACAGGATAAGCAGCCATTCGATGGTTTCGGTTGTTCCATTGGAATTGCCCCTGAGCATATTTTTGCCCCAACTCGATGTAGCGAAGCGAAATAGCCCTGCTGATTTTAAGATCCTCTTCAGTAACTTCTCTGATGATCTTAGCGGGAACGCCTGCCAGCATAGATCTTCGTGGTATTTTTTCATTCTGGCGCACTACCGCACCCGCAGCGATAATGCATTCTTCGCCAATAATGCTGCCTGAAAGAAGGATAGCGCCCATGCCAATCAAGGTTCCCGCACCCACTTGTTTGCCATGGAGGATTGCTTTATGCCCAACCACTATGTTTTCTTCGATTACTTGTTCGCATTGGTATTCGCAATGAACCATGGATGAATCTTGGATGTTGGTGCCTGCGCCTATGCGGATGGGTGCAACATCGCCTCGGATGATGGTTTGAAACCAAATAGTTACATTTTTCCCGATTGTTACATCGCCTGTGATTACCGCATCATCTGCAATATAAAAGTGATCATCCATGGTAAGGCATCCTTGTGTAAATTAAACAATCATGGCGAAGATAAAAGGAAACAGTAGAACAATAGAGGTTAGGTATTTTATTTATCATGGCACAGGAAACACAGCAATGTCTACCCGGGTGGTTGTTTTTCCCTTTGATCTATTTGGCAACTCGGGGGCCGCAGAAGGCGCCAAGATTTTAGCGGATGAAATCCGCGAAATCCTCAGAGACTCTTTTCGTGAAACAGTCACGACTCGTGCTCTTGCATGGCGTGACCATATCCGACTGCGAGAGATTTCGCTCGATAATTTTTCCAAATTGAAAAACTGGCGGCTTAGCGCATCGAAATGCCTCGAATCCATCACGACTAAAAACCAGAAGTTCATTTGGCTGGGTGGTAATCATCTTGCATGCCTTCCTGTTTACGATCATTTGTGCGAGACCAATACACTGGTGCTTCAGTTTGATGCCCATTTAGATATCCACCACTTTGATAACACCTTGGATACTCCTTCGCATGGGAATTTTGTGCTGTTTGCAAAACGCCCGCTATTGCCCATTGTCAATGTAGGGCATCGTGAGCAGTTACTAACCAAAGATCATATCGACACCTTCTTTCAAGATAATATTTCCGCTATCGATATAGCGGTTAATCCGGAGTTGGCATTTGAACGAATTATGGCAACAGTCAATAAAGCAGAGCGTATATTTATTGATATCGATTGTGATGTGATGGATGCAGCTTTTTTCCCTGCAACGGGCAGGCCTGTTCCCCTTGGATTGACACCTATGTATCTGACTAGGATTATGGAAGCGATTGATGCAAAAAAAATCGTGGGGGTGGGGTTTAGTGAATTTGATCCATCTCGGGATGATAATGATCGAAGCCTAGCGTTATTAATTTGGTGGGTGGAGCGCTTTTTCTTGCGTTGGTATGAATAATCGAATTAAGTAGAGTGATTGATGTTCGTTTTGGGAATAAATTGCGAGGGGTTGAACTACTCATGAGTCATCAATTTCGTTTGAAAGTTGAAGATACCGCATTATTAGTGATTGATATACAAGAGAAGTTGCTGCCTAAAATAATGCAGGCGGGCGAGGTGCTTCGAAATGCTTCATTTTTAGTAAATGCAGCAAAAGTACTGGGGGTTCCTGTGATTGCAACCGAGCAATATCCGAAGGGATTGGGGCCAACGGTAGAACCAATAAGGGGTTTGCTGACAACGGTTTGGGAAAAGAAGACTTTTTCTGCGGTTGCGGAGGGTGGCGCCCTTGATTTCTTGAAATCTGATGCCCGAATCAAGGTGGTGGTGGTGGGGATTGAGGCTCATATTTGCGTCATGCAAACCGTGCTAGATCTTTTAAACCAAGGATTTCATGTGTTTGTATGTGTCGATGCGGTCTCAAGCCGATATGCTATTGATGTAAAGATTGCGTTAAAGCGAATGCAACAAGCGGGTGCGATTCTGGTAACTGCGGAAACTTGTGTGTATGAATGGCTTGAAACAGCAGCCAATCCTGCATTCAGGGAAATCAGCGCAATGGTTCAAGAAAGAATGAGGCAAATTGGTCCCGATGGGAATGCCTCATTAAACAAGTAACAATCTAAATTTGGATGAAACTATGCAAATTCCAGCTCCTCTACAACCTTCCACAAGAATCCTTCTTGGGCCCGGCCCAAGCGATGCCCACCCAGCAGTTCTTCGGGCTATGGTCAACCCACTTATGGGGCACCTCGATCCAGAATTTGTTTCAATCATGGTTCAGGTTCAGGAAATGCTTCGAGGGGTTTTGAAAACCAAAAACAAAGTGACCTTGCCTATCAGTGCAACAGGGATGGCGGGGATGGAGTGTTGCTTGGCAAATTTGTTGGAAGCGGGCGATAAAGTTGTGGTTTGTGCAATGGGTTTCTTTGGCCAGCGTATGATCGATGTTGCTGGTAGAACCGGTGCGGTGGTAACCACTTTGCAAGCGCCTTGGGGAAAGACTTTTTCGGTTGATGAAATTAGCGAAACCGTTGCTAAGGTAAAGCCCAAGGTGTTGGGGCTAGTTCATGCTGAAACATCTACCGGAGCTATGCAAGCCAACATTCAGGAAATTGCGAATATCTGTCATTTGCATGGCACCCTTTTAGTGGTTGATGCAGTCACCTCGCTTGGATGCATTGAGTTGGATATTGATGAATGGGGTGTGGATGCTGTTTATAGTTGCTCACAAAAAGGGCTGGGTTGCCCGCCAGGATTATCACCCATATCGTTTAGTGAACGTGCGGTAGAAGTAATAAAAAACCGCAAAAGCAAGGTTCAAAGCTGGTATCTTGATATGACCACAGTCATGAGTTACTGGGGTCAGGATCGGGTTTATCATCACACTGCCCCTATAAGTATGATTTATGCAATTCATGAGGGGCTTAGGCTGGTGCTTGAAGAAGGGCTTGAAAATCGCTGGAAAAGGCATTGGCACAACCATCAAGCGCTGAAAGCCGGGCTTGATGCACTCAACCTTCACTACACTGCTGATGCTTCCTGCCAATTGCCCCAGTTGAATGCAGTGCGCATTCCAGAGGGTGTTGATGATCTTAAAGGAAGGAAGTTTCTTCTTGAAAGATTTGGTATTGAAGTCGGGGGCGGGCTGGGTGATTTCAAAGGCAAAGTTTGGCGTATCGGCTTGATGGGTTATAACAGCAAGCCTTCGGTTGTGCTTTTAGCACTGGCTGCTTTAGAACAGGCACTTACCAATCAAGGTGTCAAGGTTAACCCAGGTGCTGCTGTTGGTGCTGCCAATAACTATTACGCCAAGGCTTAGTTCTCGGGCGTAGCGCGCAGGCATCTTATCTCTCCTTACCATGAGGTTGCCCATGCTTGCAGGACAGGAGTTCGGACCATTCTTGATCGAAAAGGAGCTGGGTAGCGGCGCCATGGGGGCTGTCTACCTCGCTCGTTATATCAAAAACAACCACCGCGTTGCCATTAAGATCATGTCGTCTGCAATCAACAGCAATGCGAGCAGTTCGCTGGTGGCGCGTTTTGAACGCGAAGCAGAAATATTAAAACATCTTAATAATCCTAATATAGTTAGATTGTTTGGCATAGGTAAGTTTAAGGGAATGCGTTATTACGCAATGGAAGTGATCGATGGGGAAACGCTGGAAGCAATACTTCTCAGAAAGGGCGCTTTCTCTTGGGATGAAACGATTGAATTGGGGAAGCAGATTTGTAATGCGTTGCAGCATGCTCATGATAATGGGGTGGTTCACAGAGATATAAAGCTTTCGAATCTGATGGTTACAAAGCAAGGGGTTTTGAAGCTTACCGACTTTGGAATTGCCAAGGATTTAGATGGCACTTTGTTGACTGGTGCGAATTGTGCGATCGGGACAGCAGCGTATATGTCGCCCGAGCAATGCAGAGGAGAAAGCACGATAACAGGGAAGTCGGATTTGTATTCCTTGGGTGTGGTGTTGTTTGAATTACTGACAGGAAAGAGGCCGTTTCGTGGCAATAATGCGGTTGAACTGTTTTTGCATCATGTGCAAACTAAACCCGAAAGGCCATCTCGCATTAACTTCGAAATTCCCAAGTTCCTAGATACTTTGATTTTGCATCTGCTAGAAAAAGACCCTGATGATAGACCGCCTAGTGCCAGTGTTGTTGCGAAAATATTAGAGGAAATCCGGGTTAAAATATTAGCGCAAACCAGCGTGGGTGAAGACCTCGCAAAAAGCTATGCCGATGGCACTGGCCTTACAAAGACTTCAGAGCGCAAGAAGGCGCGAAAGCTTTTAGCACGCATAGGAAAAAAAGAAGAAGGCACCCCTTGGTTTAAGTCCTGCCTGTTTGTTTCTATCATGATGCTTGCAGTCATGTTTGCTTTCAGTTGGACTATGTACGAGATTTTCATCCGTACCCCTTCTGCAAAATCGCTCATTGCCTCTACGGAAAAATTAATCAAAACCAATTCCAGAGATGAGGCTCGGGAAGGCCCGATTGCTGATTATCTTAAATACTATCCAGATTTAAATGATGAAGGCGCAAAGAAAATCAAGAGCCTTGCAGATGAAATTGATGTGGAACAATGCGAGGCATTACTAAGGCAGTATTTAAAGATCACCGCAAAGAATTTCAAATTTGGGGTTCAGGAAGAAGTGGAAGGCAAGGCTTTTGAGGCTATAAGTTTAGAGACAGAGGGTAAGTTTGACGAAGCAGATAAAGCATGGGCTGCGCTTGCTCAAAATTACAAAGGCCGTTGGGTGGTGCTTGCAAATAACAGGCGAAGGCTATTTGCCTCGCAGCCTAGGTTCGAGGAAATCTGGACTGATTATATTCGATCCATCAGGGATTCAGGAAATACTCCTGATATGCCTGAATCGCTTGGCTCTACCTTCTTAGCTTTTCGTACTGAATTCCTAGGCGACAACGCTTTGGCCATCGCACGGTATAAAGAATGCAAAGAGAAGTTCGAAAAAGATACGGATCGGGCCTGCTTGTTTGATCCTGCGTTAAGGCAGCCTTACCTGCTATGTAATCGTAAAATCAAGGAGTTGGCTGGGCTGGTTAAAGGCGACCCTGAGGCTGAACGAAACAAGCTTATTGAAAAGATACTTGCCAATGCTGCTTCGCCCATGTCGCTTCTTCTTGATGGCAGGTTTAACTGTTTGAATATACTTGCGGTTTATTCGGATCAGAAAGGCATTAAGAAATACATTGATGATGCCAATGCCATTCTTAAAAAAATCAATGCGGAGTTGAAACCATAGCAGTACTTATTTTAAGGGAAAAGTAGCGATGCAAAGATCGAAGAGCAAGAGTGCATTTGACAGAGCCAAAGGGCTTATTCCGGGCGGGGTTAATAGTCCTGCAAGGGCTTTTGGTGGGGTGGGTGGCACGCCTATATTTATCGATCACGCTGCGGGCCCTTATCTTTTTGATATCGATGGCAATAAGTACATCGATTTCATTGGTTCTTGGGGCCCGATGATTTTAGGCCATGCACATCCCAAAGTGGTGGAAGCTATCCAAACAACTGCTCTCAAGGGAAGTAGTTTTGGGGCACCGACCGAAATGGAATCGCAGATGGCGGAGCTTATCATCTCCCTGGTTCCTTCCATTGAAATGGTTCGCATGGTCAATTCCGGCACCGAGGCAACGATGAGTGCCCTAAGGCTTGCGCGGGGATATACAGGCCGTGATTTGATCATTAAATTTGCTGGTTGTTATCATGGCCATGTGGATAGCCTTTTGGTGCAGGCAGGTTCCGCAGCTACTACCCTAGGCGTGCCAAGCAGCCCTGGGGTTCCCAAGGGATGCACCGCAGATACCTTGGTCCTTCGTTATAACGATATTGAAGAGCTAAAAAATACTTTTTTTAAGATGGGTGACAAAATTGCCTGTGTGATTTTAGAGCCGGTGGTAGGAAATATGGGTTTGATTCCCCCTTCCAGCGAATTTCTTAAAGAGCTTCGAGGCCTTACTACGCAGTTTGGGACTGTTCTTATCCTTGATGAAGTCATGACTGGCTTTAGGCTTTCTGCGGGGGGCGCCCAGCAATTGCTAGGCATTGAGCCTGACCTTACGGCATTGGGCAAAATTGTTGGGGGCGGTTTGCCTGTTGGAGCGTATGGTGGGAAAAAAGAAATCATGGCGAAGGTCATGCCCTCTGGGCCCGTTTACCAAGCTGGCACACTTTCAGGAAACCCCTTAGCGATGGCAGCAGGTATTGCGATCCTAACGGAACTTAAGAAAAACCCCCCTTATGAAAAACTTGAAACGTACGCCCAACGCTTAGAGGTTGGGCTCAGAGAAGCTGCCTCTGCTGCCAAAATACCCCATGTTATCAACCGGGTTGGGAGTATGTGGACACTGTTTTTCACTTCAACTCCTGTCACCGATTACGATTCCGCTAAATTATCTGATACTAAAATGTTCTCCAAGTTTTTCTGGGCCATGATGGATCGGGGCGTTTATTTGCCTTGTAGTCAGTTCGAGGCTGCTTTCAATTCCGTCACCCATGACGATGCAATTATCGATTTGACCCTCAAGGCTGCACGGGAATCTTTTGCCGAGATTAACTCTTAGGTAGTTTGACGAACCCTGTAAAATTATTTCGATTGCTCCTTCCTTGGGGGATGATTTTTAAAAATCATTGGTCGATTTTATAATTCCACTGGAGTAAAATATTAATAAAGTGTAGTCTGTAATATAGTTTTCCATTACCTTTTAAGCTTTGTGCGGAGACTTTTCGCATGTGGACAGTAACTGTTGGTTTGACTTGTCTTTTGGCTATGATACCCGAACAATCCGGGAAAATTTCCATCGAGAACCCTAGGTTGTTGTATGGCGTACCGGGTTTACCCCGTGCCTCCAATAAATTTATGCATGGTGACTCCTTCAACCTTGCCTTTGATATCAGAGGTGTAAATAGTGATGCAGAGGGTAAAGTTTCTTATTCCCTGCTGACCGAAGTCATGGTGGATGGCAGGCTGGAATTCAAACACGAATCCAAAGATATTGAAGCTATTGATTCCCTTGGTGGGAATGTGCTTCCCGGGTTTACCCAGTTAAATATTGGCTTGGACCAACCCGATGGCAAATATTCGGTTAAAGTTACTGCAACAGAAAAGAAAACCAAGGCGACTGCAAGTATTGTTCAAGAGTTTATTCTTAGCAAGGCGCAACTTGGAATCGTCCGCATTCGCACCACAGCAGATAGAGAAGAAAAGGTTCCGACTGCAATTTTTTCTACTGGCGAAGACCTGTGGCTGAATTTGTCTATCGTTGGTTTTGCCCGCGACAAAGCGAAGCAGCCCAATCTTAAAATTAGCATGGAAATTCTTGATTCCAATGGCAAGCCAACAGTGCAAAAGCCACCGGTTGCCGAGATTTCAAAAGATGTGGCTCCTGAACTAGACTTGCTGCCTTTGCAGTTTTATATTTCCTTGAATAGGGCTGGTAAATTCACAGTCAAACTTAAGGTTGTAGATCAGATCTCAGGCAAAAATTCTTCCGTGGATATTCCTCTGGAAGTTAGTAACGCAAAATAGTTTCCTGCTTTGAGTTCTATTTTATCTGGCTCAAGCGTATAATTTAAAAGTCGATTCTTTTGCGAGGCAAATCATGAATTCTTGCAGATCAGGTTTTGTTGGGAAAGCTTTGATGGTTCGGTTGCTTTTTGTAGCTGCATTGGTTGGTTCGATAACGGTTTGCGTATCTTCTGATTACGCCTTTGCAGATTTTAAGCAATTGTTCAAGAAAAAGCGCATTGTTTATGAAGAGGCCAAGGAAGAGGCCAAGGATGATGCTAAGAGGATTCCCCTTGCCCGTTGCCTAGGCAAAAAAGGTTCTGTTCTTATTTTGGCCAAGGGTTCCTCCACTTGGAGACCCGCCAATGAGGAAGAAGAACTTTTTGCAGGGGATTTAATTATTTCAGGTGCAGGCGTTCCTATCGAAAACCTTGAAAAAACCGTGAAACTCACCTTCCGAGGCGATATTGCAGGCACTTCTCCCCTGCCCATCAGGGAAACCGCAATCAAACTGCTGCCTAAGAAAAATGGTTGTGATTTCTCGGTTGATTTTGAGCGCGGCCGCATCGAGCTTACCAATACCAAAGAAAAAGGTTCTGTAAAATGTAGCGTCACATTGTTCGATGATGAAGATCATGGTCAAGTTGTACTGAACGAACCTGGCTCGACTTGCTCCATGGAAGAACTTGGTCGTTGGCCTAAAGGAACCCATTTCAATCCTTTAAGCAAGCAAGAAGTAAAGCCCATATATGATTTGATTTATATCGCCCTTAAGGGTACTAGCGAGGTTTCTGATCATGGAGTTACCCACTTCATGTCGGCTCCCCCCGGCCCTGCAATGCTTTCGTGGAATAGTGCAGATGGTTCGCATCCAATCAAATCAAAGCTCGAAAAACTGCCAGATTGGACTTTGCCTCCAGACCTTTTAAAGCCTGTTGTTAGAGACAGAATGGGCGCGGTTCTAAAAATGAGAAATCAGTTCTCTGCTGATAAACCACTTCCCGAAATTCTTTCCTCAATGGCGGTTTCTGAATCCGAAGCTGACCGCTTTATTGCAATCAATTTAATCCTTGCAACAGATCAACTCGATTTGTTCTTTAAAGTATTAAGTACCACTAAGTACAAAGATGTCATCGATAATGGAATCATAGGCCTTAGGCATTGGATCGGTCGAAAGCATGGCCAAGATTTAAAGCTTTATGAGTTTGTTATTTCTGTAAACCATTACAGTAAAAAACAGGCCGAGATTTTTATTGATCTACTCCACTCCTTTGGTGATGATGAACTAAAAGAACCCGAAACTTATGAAGTTTTAATTGATTATCTTGGCAGTGATAAGGCAGGTATTCGTGGACTTGCAAACTGGCATTTGCATCGCCTTGTACCCAAAGGCCGGGATATCAAGTTTGATCCAATTGCCCCTGAAGCAGAGCGAAAAGAAGCTATTGCAAAATGGAAAAAGCTAGTGCCCAAAGGCACTGTGCCTTCCCGTTCGATTAATTAATCTTGGTCCATGATCAGTAATTTAACCAAAGTTTAGGTGAAGTCATGAATACAAAAATTACCAGCAAGATTATCCTTGGCGCTTTATTTGGAATAAGCTTTTTAGCCCAGCCAGCCTTGGCTCAAGTACCAGGCGCAGGCGGCCAAGCTAATTCTGCACCTGTCCCACGCGTTGCCCAGCCGATTGTTAATACCTATGCCCAATTCACTGGTGGTGGTGGTCATGGCGGCGGCGGTGGCGGCTATGGTGGTGGTTTTGGTTTCGGCGGTGGCGGTTATGGAGGCGGAGGCGGAGCCGGAAGCTATTTCCAAGGCGTTTCCTCGATGACTAACGCAAATGCCCAGTATTATTTCACCACCCAGCAAGCTCGCTTGGGTAAAGAACAAGTTGAAAACGCCAAGATTGCCAATAGGCGTGCCAAATTTGATGAAGATATGTATGAAAAAGCCAATACCCCAACTAGGGCAGAATTGGATGAAAAAGATCGCCAAGAAGCTCTTCGCCTTGCTAGAAATAGTCCTGCTAATGGTGATATTTGGTCTGGCAAAGCTTTGAATACGATATTCAATTCGATTCAAAAAACCGAAATCACGAATAGGGTGAAAGGGCCTTCAATCCCAATTTCTGAAGAAATTTTGAGGCATCTTAATTTAACCACCGGAACCGCTGCAGGCAGTGTTGGTATTTTTAAAAACGGTGCTGATCTTCCTTGGCCCATGGTTTTACGAGGCCCTGAATTCAAAAGCCCCCGCGATAATATTAACCGCATTGCGCCCGAGGCTGTTAGGCAGGCCTCTTCAGGCAGCCTTGAACCCGATACCTATAAAAAATTTAAAGATGCAATCGGCTCCCTTGGTGAAATTATCAACAATATGGCTGCAGATCTTTCTCCAGGCGATTACATTCAATCAAAAAGATTTGCCAACAACCTTGATGAAGGTCTGAAAAATCTTTCTGAGCCAAATTCGGTAAATTATTTGAATGGTCGTTGGAGCGCCAAAGGTGCTACCGTAGGCGCACTGATGGATCATATGACCAGCAATGGCCTGCGCTTTGCACCTGCAGTTGAAGGTGACAAACCTTTTTACTCTTCTTTTTATAATCTGCTTACGGGCTACGATGCTGGTGTAAGCCAACTAGTTGGGAAGTAATAGCCTTTTTCACAAAGGTTATTCATCATCAATTTTAATGGAAGAACTTAGGGCCTGCATTGCGGGCCCATATTTTTGAATCTCTAAATCGCTTACCTGACTTAGAATTAAAATTGTGCCTTCCTTGCTGTAAACACATCGGGTTTTACAACTGTTGCCCAAATCTAAACTGAAGAACTGAATGTTATGCCCTATTGCGGGCTGGCCACAAAGATCTTCAATCACAGGATCGTATTCAAGGTCAGGGTAATCGTTCTTTAGTGCTTCTAATGTTGCATCCGCCAACTCTTCCAAATCTGGCATACCTTGATCGCAAACGATTAGAATAAAAGCGGTTCCGGGGCTTTGGATGGTAATGCCCCATCCATTTTCGTTTTCTTCATGCTCCAATGTCCAGGTGTTTGGATATTGAAACTGTAGCCCATCGCCTTCATAAGATTTGGACATTGCTAAGTCCCGAGTGATTTATAAAGATGCAGAAGGAGGGACTTGAACCCTCACGGAGTTTTCACCCCTTCGGATTTTCTTACCACTATGGCTTCCGCCACCCGCTTTTGCGGTTTGGGGTCTGGACTTTCCCTTGACCATGGCCCTTTCGGGCTTTAGGCCTCAGCCACCAAGTCTCTACACCTTCATGAGGTAAACCTCATGCTTGGCTCGGGATTGCCGACACTTTTAGTGCTGCGGTTTCCCCGACTTCGACTGAATTCACACGGGAGGTTTCCCGCCCCGGTGCTCAAACTAATAAGTCCGATGCGTCTGCCGATTCCGCCACTTCTGCATCAGAAGATAATTTATATGTTTTCCCGCCAATAATCAAGCGGTTGCTGGAGTTAGAAATATGAAACAAAAGCGATGCCCCTGAAAATGGGCTGGGATATACACTAAACCTGCTGTTTTTTCAATTCCTGCCTTATAAGCCTGCGCTGTGCCATTTCTTCTTTGAATAGCGCAATCACTTTCCTCTTGGCAATTCTGTCTGCAAGCCTTGGAAAAAATCTGCTTACAAAAGACATCAGCTTTCCGTTTGCTGTCAGGCTGACTTCATTCCTACCTATCTCGATCGATCTTAAAGTATGTACTGCAACTTCTTCGGAAGTCATGCCACGCATATGATCCATTTTCATTTTTGCTTTTTGTTCGATCATGTTCTTGGAAAAATTAGTTTGAGTCAAACCTGGGCAAACTACAAGTACATCGATGTTGTCCTTGGCAAGCTCCGCTCTTAAGGCGTTGCTAAATCCCTGCACTGCAAACTTACTTGCAGAATAGTCTGATCTGGCTGGAATACCTCTTTTTCCTGCGATGGACGAGATATTTACGATGGCAGCATGTGAGGATTTTTTAAGTTCGGGAATGAAAATTCGGGTGGTTTCTGCCAATCCAAAATAATTTACTTCCATGATTTTTCGAAGTGTTTCTGCGCTTCCTTCTGCAAAATGGCCAGTTGCCCCTACACCAGCATTATTCACTAATACATCCACTCCACCGTAATTGTTGAGCGCACATTGCAACATCGCGCTCCTGCCCGAAGCCTCGGTAACATCTGCCACCACTGTTGCCAGCGAACCCTTCATTCCGGGTTTTGCTTCTGAAGCGAGATCGTATAGAAGATCCGCGCTTCTAGCAGCTGCAACGACGTTCATACCTCGTTTTGCAGCTTCTAATGCTAGCGCTTTGCCAATGCCTTGGGATGCACCAGTGATGACAATTCTTAATCCTTCGAGATTTCTACGAGCCATGATTAAACCTTACAAATTTGCAATAGTTTTCTAAAAGAGAATAATTTCATTTTGAACAAATCAGCAGTTTTGCGCAATTACAGGGCATTAAACAATGTAAAGAATTTGCCAAAACAGTAACGATTGTACGCAAATTACCGATAATTACTGCCCCTTCACTGCACCTTCTTATATGAATATTCAATAAAACTATTTCAATTTGCTCACTTGCGTCTTGCTTGATGCAATCACTTGTTGCAAATTGACAATCAAGGTTAAATATTGTTTTTGCAGGAGATTAATGATGAAGCGAACCATGGTGTTTGGATTTGTTGGTGTGGTTTTGGTAGCTGCTGTTGCTCTTTCTGAAAAGCCAGCCCTCGAAAAAGAACTTCAAATTCAAATCGGGGATAAAAACCCCTGGACCAGTTTGAAAATGAACAACGACCCTGATGACTTCCGCTTTGCAGTTGTCAGCGACCGAACCGGTGGCCATCGCCCAAAAATATTTTCCCAGGCCATGCAGCAAATCAATTTGCTTCAACCAGAATTTGTCATGTCGGTAGGCGACCTCATCGAAGGATATTCTGAAAAATCTGACAAGGTTGAGCAGGAATGGACAGAGTTCCAGTCCTATGTGAAAAAGTTGCAAATGCCTTTCTTCTATGTGCCAGGCAATCACGACATCACCAATGCAATGCAGGAAAAGATGTATCGTGAAAAGTATCGTGCTCCTTACTACCATTTTGTATATCGGAATGTACTCTTTCTTTGTTTAAGCTCTGAAGATCCACCTGTAAAAGGAAACGAAGATTCTCCCCGCTTCAGCAAAGCCCAGCTTGATTACATGAAAAAAGCAATCGATGATAATTCCAAGGCGAAGTGGATCTTTACTTTCCTGCACAAACCCCTTTGGAACGAAGGGTCTATTGCGATCAATGGCTGGCTCGATTACGAAAAACTTCTTGTGGGTAAAAATCACACCGTCTTCGCAGGCCATGTTCATCATTACCAAAAGTTTCAACGAAATGGCATGCGCTATTACAGTCTTGCTACAACGGGTGGCGGAAGTAAGTTGCGTGGAACAGCCTATGGCGAATTTGATCATTTCGCTTGGGTAACCATGAAAAAATCAGGCCCGATTGTCGCTAACTTGTTGTTGGATGGCATTCTGGATGATGCACTTCAAATTCCTGAATCAGATGAAACCGGAGTTGCAACAGGCAAACGAAAACAAACCTTTATTACCAATGTCAAAGTCACCCAAAAAGGGTTGCCACTTAGCGAAGCGGAAGTGGTTTTTCATCAACCAGGAAAACCCAAGTCAACTAGAATTGGGGATGGTTTAACCAATCAGGATGGCATTGCAAAAATCACAACTTACACTGCATTTGATGGTGTGCCTGAAGGTGAGTACATTCTCACTGTTATCAAGCGTAGCCCCCGCACTTTGGATGATGGCAAAGCTGGGCCCAACCTCTTGCCTGCCGGGTTATCCAAGGTGGATACTTCCACCCTTAAAGCTGTAATTAAAGCAGGCGATAACAATATCAACATTCCTCTGGATTAGGCTTAAGGCCCAACCTTTTGTGGATGTTTGTAATCGCCCATGCCGCTGCTTCTTTTATTAAAGGCTCATCTTCAAGATGGGCCTTTTTCAATGCATCTAAATGTTCCTGATTGCCGATATTTCCCAACGCAATACATGCGTTTCGTAATATCCCTTTGCGCTTTCTACGCCAAAGAGGTGTTTCCTTAAACTTGGCCCTGAAGCTTGCGTTATCCATCTCTAGCAACTCGACAAGATCAAGCAATTCAAGATCGGGGTTACGCCATGAGTTCCAATCATTTGCAGGGGTGGCTTTTTTATTCCAAGGGCAGACATCCTGACAGATATCGCAACCGAATATCCAGTCCTGCATCTTGCCCCGAAGTTCTTGCGGGATTTCTGTTTTAACTTCTATCGTGAGATAACTGATGCACTTGGTGGCATCAAGAACTTTAGGGCCAATAAAGGCCTCTGTAGGGCATGCCCTTAAGCAAGCGGTGCATGTGCCACAATGATCAAACTCAAATGGTTTGTCTGGGGTTAATTCCATATCTAGAAGCAGCGCCCCAAGCACCATGAAGCTGCCAGCTTTTTTATTGATGAGCATGGTATTTTTGCCAATCCACCCAAGCCCTGCGCGCCTTGCAAAATCTCTTTCCAATAGTGGTGCGGTATCGACTACTCCGCGACCTTTGCAATCAGGAAAGTGTTTCTGAAATTCTTGCAAAAGCAATCCAAGTTTTTCCCATAGAACCTCGTGGTAATCTTTCCCATGGGCATATTTAGCAACCTTCCCTTTTACTGTGCCAGAATCTGCATGAAGCTGGTGATTGTAGTTGTACCCAACCATCAAGATGCTTCGAACATTCGAGAGGAGGGATTCAGGATGTTGATAGGCGGGTGCTCGTTTAGAGATATAATCCATTTGGCCTTGAAAGCCATTTTCCAGCCAGGAGGTAAGGTGTTGAAATCCATCAGCTTTAGAAGCAGGCGCAATTCCTGCGAGGTCAAAACCTAGGTTTATGGCCAAGGTTTTTAAAAGTGAGGTTGCATCAGGGGTTGATGAATCTTTTGTAAAAATCGAAACACTCATTTATTTTTCTTTGCCATACTCATGGAATAGATTATGTTAATGATATTCTTTTTTCATTGGCCCCATATTTTTAAAAGCGCTCAGCTCTAAGAATACTTAAAAGTTGGCTTATAAATATGAAAATCATTCGTAATGCTTTCACCTTGATTGAATTATTGGTGGTAATTGCAATCATAGCAATTCTTATAGGCCTTTTGTTGCCTGCGGTGCAAAAAGTTCGGGAAGCCGCCGCCCGCATGACTTGCCAGAACAATCTTAAACAAATGGGCTTGGCTTGTCATAATTATGAATCAACATTCCAACAATTGCCTCCTGGGCAAGGTCCCCCGCCAATTTCCGATAATGGTACTAGTAGGCCTTCCCTTCAGTCAGTTATTCTTCCTTATTTGGAAGGCGCAAACCTTTATGCTTTGTTTAACTTTAATTACGATGTTAATGGTAATGCTGCTCCTGCACCTGCGGATCACGCTAAAGCTCGCATACAAGATGTGAAGGCGTTTTTGTGCCCTTCAGATCCATCTGCTGCAAGAGTGTCAGGAAACCAAGGTCGTTGTAATTATTTTGGTAGTATTGGTAATTCGCCACAAGCGCGTGAAACAGATAGAACAAGGATGGGGATTTTTAATGTTCAAGTATCTGGTGGAACGCCTAGCTCTGGTGGCGCTGTTGTAACCAGTGTGGTTCGCATTTTAGATGTATCAGATGGAACCAGTAACACAGCGATGTTTAGCGAAATAAAAAGATCCATGCTAGCTTCTAATACAACCCCTCCAGATCCTACCCATGTTTTAGCCATACCAAATCTGTCAGCAATATTGGATTACCCTGCTACAGGCAATTGCGGCACAACAACCTCGATTAATTATGCTGGGTTGCAGTACTTTCGAGGTGCTGTAAATGCCACCTCGGTTTATAGCCATACCATGGAAATTAATAGTAAAAAAACGGACTGCATAGATGCAAGCTTTACTAGGGCCCACCATGCTTCCCGCAGTTACCATACTGGAGGGGTGAACACTTGCTTTGTTGATGGAAGTGTTAAATTCATGAGAGATAATATCTCGTTGTTGCTCTGGAAAAATCTTGGCACTAGATCTGGTGGGGAAGTTATCGATTCTAGTCAGTACTAATTACGAGCATTATAGTTTTTTACGCATTTAGACTTTTAAGTTACAATCATAACTTTAATATTTTGGCTAATCTTTTATTCCTGCCTTCATTATGTTCTTTATTAAAATAACAAAGTTTAGTTTGTTACTGAGAATATAAGATGGCCTCATTTATGCCATAGCTGCAAAATATCTGTTATATTTGTTGACAAATCGATAGTTTTCTGGCTTTTTGCACTGCAAATCGAAGCAAATTCCCCTGCCCTAGGCATTCACCTCAATAAAAGTCAAATTTTCTTTAATTTCTTCACTATTATATTGACATGGATTTCTTCTGGCATTATCAAAGTAGATAGTGGAATAGGGATAAAAGGCCTTGTTTTGCTCCTGCCTAGCTTCGATTTACTCATGTTTTAGCGAAAACTCGGTGTTTTCTCGTGGGTGTTTGGTGCTTTGAAGGGGGTTTCGTTTCAAGGGGTTTTAGAATGAAGAATGTTAAGATGTTTACTCTTGCAGCTATGTTTTTAGCTGTTGTTGGTTTCAGCCTCAATGCAGCTGCTGACTCCAAGTCCATCAAGGAAATTATGAAGGGTGGCAATTTCAAGAAGTGCTGCGAAGCTGCTTCCAAGAAAGATGCTTCTGATGCTGACAAGAAGGCTTTCGCTGAGCTTTGCGAATCCTTGGCAGCCAACAAATGCCCAAAGGGCGATGCTGAATCTTGGAAAGCCAAGACTAGCGCTTTGGTTGCTGCTAGCAAGGCTTTGGTAGCTGGCGATAAAGATGCAGGCAAAAAAGTTAGCGCTGCTGCTAACTGCAAAGCTTGCCACGATGTTCACAAGTAAGCTTTAGCCAAATATTGGCGTTCACAAAAAGCAGGTCTACAGGTTATGCTGGGATCTGCTTTTATTTTTGAAGCACGATTATTTGCCTGGAGGAACCACCCCATGAAAATTACCACATCCTTTTCTATCGCAACCTTGGCCACCTTATCCCTTGGCGCCTTTTTATTCGCCCAAGGCGTTGATATTAAAGAAATCATGACAAAAGCCAATAAAGCTGGCGGTCTCTTTCCCCAGATTCAAAAAGGCTTGAAAGCCCCCGCCCCTAACTGGGCCAATCTTAAAAATGATTCAGATGAACTTGTTTCCCTTGCTACCATGCTGGGCAAAAGCAAGCCACCAAAGGGCGATGCTGCTTCTTGGGCAACCATGTCCAAAGGTTATTTAGATGAAGCTACCGCTTTAAAAACAGCCATCGCTGCCATGAACAAAGCTGGCGCAGATGCAGCAATTGGCAAGTTGGCCACCTCCTGCACCGGTTGCCATAAAGCTCATAAGAACTAGTTTAAGCCTGGTTGTTATCTGCCTGTTTACTGGGGGCTAACCATAGCCCCACCTCTTTCCACATTATGTACAGTTGCACTTCGTTTGTGAACTACTGGAATTCATTGATACAATCAGCCAAAAGAATGACGTGAGTGTAAGGGTTTATTTCCCTCTCGCAGCATGAATTGCGTTAATAGTTTCATTTTTACACATTAAATTTTTCTATAAATAGGATAAGATGTAACCTTCTTATAGTTTTAAAAAAGTGACGAGAAAAGAAAATGCCAGTCGCCCTGGAAACATTTCTGTCGCAGTTATTAGAATCTGGTATTTTATCAGATCAGAAGTTGCGGGTGGTTGAACATAAAAAGACAACGCATAAAGATGGTGAATCTCTCGCCCGAGAGATGATCAAATCTGGTCATTTGACCAAGTATCAAGCAGAACAAATATTGGGAGGCAAAGGGAAAAATTTATGCATGGGTCAATATGTACTGCTTGAAAAGTTGGGTGCAGGAGGAATGGGCCAGGTATATAAGGCATACCATCCCGGTATGGAAAGATTGGTTGCTATCAAGGTGATACTTGCCAAAGGTAAAATTAATGACGATGTAGTAAAGCGCTTCGAGCGCGAAGTGAAAGCTGCAGCTAAACTTTCGCACCCAAACATTATCACAGTCTATGATGCAGGAAATGCTAATGGAAGAATCTTTATGGTGATGGAGTATATCAAGGGGCGTGATCTGGGAGATACTCTTCAAAACAAAGGGTTTCTGGATGTCAGTGAAGTGGTTAATTATATCCTGCAAGTTGCCAAGGGGCTTAAGTATGCTCATGATCAGGGGGTTATTCATAGGGATATCAAACCTGCAAATATTCTACTTGATTTAAAAGGAAATATTAAAATAGTAGATATGGGTTTGGCAAAAATTGAAAATAAGGAAAATGAAGAAACGGTTTCAATTTTAACCGGAAATGCAGTAGTTATGGGGACGGTGGATTTTATGTCACCTGAACAAGGCGAATCTGCTAAAAATGTTGATGCCCGAGCCGACATATATAGTTTAGGTGCGAGTTTGTTTTACCTGTTGACTGGGAATGTAATGTACCCTGGGAAAACTGCATTTGGTAAATTAATGGCTCATCGAGATTCTGAAATTCCATCTCTTTGCAGTGTTAGGCCCGATGTGCCCATTGGTCTTGAAATCGTATTTAGAAAAATGGTTGCTAAGAAGGTTGGAGACCGTTACACAAGTATGGATGATGTAATTTCAGTTATAACAAATATTTTACCTGATATTGAAACTATCAATAATGAGAAATCTATTTATTCTGAAAAAATTATTAATGATAAGGTTGATAAAAACACTACTAGGAAAGTAATAAAATCAACTGTTAATCGGATAGGTGGCCAAACACTTCAGTTTTTAAAATTTTATAAAACAAAGTTTTCCAAGTCTGTGATTTTAGCAATTTCAGGCTTATGCGTTCTTGGTTTGATATTGTTGGTTGGTTTTATTTTTTTAAAATCTGAAAACAAGCTAAAGGACCTAATTAAAACACAAAAAACGCAAGTAGTAGACTTGGGAAATGGTGTTAAGTTGGACCTAGTGTTAATTCCATCGGGTAAGTTTATGATGGGTTCACCGGAAGCAGAATCAGGTCGGCAGGCTGATGAATCGCGACATGAAGTTACAATAACAAAGCCTTTTTATATGGGTATGTACGAGGTAACGCAGGAACAGTGGAAAAGCGTAATGGGCAAAAATAGTGGTTTAGACCAAGGCGCAAATTTGCCTGTTACCGATGTTTCGTGGGAAGATTGTCAGGATTTTATTAAAAAATTGAACACCAAGAAGGATGGTGGATATAGGTTGCCAACAGAAGCTGAGTGGGAGTATGCGTGCAGAGGGGGAACAATTTTTTCATATTCATTTGGAAGAAGCATTTCCAAGCTAGATGCAAATTATGACAGCACAAGTATAAGTAAAGTTGGAATGTATAAGCCTAATGCGTTTGGCCTGTATGACATGCATGGAAACGTATGGGAGTGGTGCAATGATTGGTATGGTCCTTATTGGATTGGTTCTTCTCCAACTGGGGCACGAACCGACCCTATTGGGCCAACCAATGGCGAACGCCGTGTATTGCGGGGAGGGGCTTTCATATATGGTGAGCTGTATTCACGATCGTCATGCCGATATGATTTTAAGCCATCTCAGGGTTTCAATTATCTAGGATTTCGTTTGGCGAGGACAAATTAGTTACTATTTTAATGTTTCTGTATTTAAAGAGCATTCCGAAAAGAGGAATCTCTTCTTTTATTTCCGCAGAGGCGGGAAAACTAGAAATACGGTTAGCCAAGAATAGGCGCTGCATATGCTAGGGTGATGAAGTTGTGGTGGGTAAGAGTGAGAAATGAGTTCCGTGGGGCTCTTGCTCTTGAATGTTGAGAATTAGAGTTGGAAAAGGGCGGTGCCCCAAGTAAGGCCTGCGCCGAAGCCGCTCATCATTACCTTGTTGCCTTTTTCAAGTCGCTTCTCTGAAAATGCTTCGTCAAGTGCGATGGGGATAGATCCACCCGAAGTGTTGCCATACTTTTCAAGATTATTAAATACTTTGGTACGGGTGATGTGAAGCACATCGATGGCTGCATTGATAATACGGATGTTTGCTTGGTGCGGGATATAAAGGTCGACCTGTTCGGAGGTGAAATTGCTATGGGTAAGAACATCTTGGATGGTGTCGCAAAGGATAGCAACGGCCCAGCGAAAAACAGCTCTACCATCCATGTGCATGTAGTGCAAACCTTGGGCGATGTTTTCTGGAGTGGGGACCATTCTGCTGCCACAAGCGGGCCTAGAAAGTAAATCTCCACCGCCACCATCAGCGCCCATGCTAAAACTAATAATGCCCTGATTGGGAGAACCCTTGCTAAGGAGGACAGCGCCCGCACCATCGCCAAAGAGTGGGAAAGTTTTAATATCTTTAGGGTTCAAAACTCTCGAATTACAATCTGCGCCAATGATGAGTGCGTTATCGCTGACGCCTGAAGCCACATAGGCTGCGCCGGTGATAAGGGCATACATGAAGCCCGCGCAGGCAGCTTCGATTTCGATTGCTCCGCAGGTTAAGCCAAGTCGGTCTTGGAGTAAGCAAGCGGTAGAGGGGAAAGACATATCGGGAGTGAATGTACCAAGAACAAGGAGATCTACATCCTTGGGTTTGATGTTAGCTTTTTTGAGGCAGCGGTTACCAGCTTCGAAGGCAAGGTCGCTAGTGGCTTGATAGGGCCAAGCGTGTCTGCGTTCTAATATGCCAGTGCGTTTGACAATCCAATCCGCATCGCAACCAAATTGTTCTTCGAGTGCGGCGTTGGTAATAACTTGATCGGGGACATAGCTGCCTGTGGAAAGAATTTGCACGCCCATAAGGCTGCGACATCTAGGTCTTTGGCTAGGCGCTCGTTCTTCGCTCATGAAAAAAACCATGAAATAGGCCCGGTATTGCCACAAGGCAATGAGATGAACCCGAAGGCCTTAACCCTTGCAGTATACCTAAAAAGCAGAGCATTGGCCAATTATAATTATGAGCCTATAGAGCAGACTTGAAGATATAAGGCATAGGCGGCAACACAATGGCTGGTGTAATCGAGCCTTAGGTCGCCATCTTGGGGAGAATTATGAAATCCGCCAAGAACTCTTGGCCTAAACCATTCTGCAAAATGAATTGCATTAGATTCCGTGTATTGGATGGTTTGGCTAAATTGTAACGCTTGCGCCAATCGTTGCATGTATTTGTCATGCCTAGCGCTATCTGCCGATAATTGTGCGGTGAGGCAGGCAACAGCAAAGGATTCTGCAAGGATGCAAGACATAACGCCTGGCATCAATTCGACACCTTGTGCAGAAAGTGTTTTCATGCCGCCATACCATGCTGGCTTGCGGGGATCAATCTGATCGTATTGCATTGCGGAAAGTCTGTCCGCAAGTTCGAAAGCAAGTTCTGCATAGGGTTTTTCGGCGGAGGTTTTGAAAGCTTCGTGCAATGCTAGAATGCGCCAAGGGTAGGGAGCAGTTTCTTTTTGGTTCTTCCAAGCATTCCAACGAGCGATGATGGCTTTTTTAGACACATCTGCTTTCCAGGGAGCAGGGCGAAGTTGATTACTTTTCAAGATTGCAGCAATTGCGACTGCAGATTCGCAGCCTTTGCCATCGAGTTCTTCGACTGCGATTTCTTTATCGATGGTTGTGGTGTCTGCAAGTGTTGAACGAAGGAAGTTAGCGAGTTGTTCACCTGCATCAAGGAGATCAGCTTTTGGATTGGTAAGCTCGTGGATTGCTAGGAGTAAGAAGCCTGCAGAAAGTTGCCTATCAAGGATTTGAGGGGGTAAAACGGTATATCGTGAGGCGGGATTTTTTGGGTCGGTGATGGTATCTTCGAGCAAAAGTAAAATAGCTTGGCTAGAGCGTGCGGAAAAGCGTTCATCCTTATAAACACGGCCTGCACGGGCTAATGCTAAGGCAGCGCCTGCCTGATGAATAAAGCTTTCATTTTCCATTTCTACTTTAAGAGAAGGCCTGATGCCATTAATGAATCGGCCTTTGACGGTGTTCATGCGGTAGAGCCATTCAGCGCCACTTTTTCCGGAGTGGAAGAATTGTTTTTGCAGGGGAGTGAACTTACTATCATCGAGGAGCTGAATTTTTTTGTCTGGGTTATCGCCTGATTTTACAGAAACCGGAATTACCGCTTGGCCCAGCGGGGTTGGAATTTGAGCGACAGAAAGGTTGCTGGAAAAGAAAACGAAACAGATTAAGACAGGAACCGAGCGCAAAGAAAACATAATTTAGTCACTCCATGACAAACCTCAACCATTCAAGATAATCTTGAAGTTTGGATACTATGTTTTACTTCCAAATGGGAAATTGAAACAAGAGGAGAAATAGCAAAAGCCCCTCGTTAATTACGAAGGGCTTTTACATAAGTCTTTAAATCGCAGAAGGTTACTATGCTGAGATAGTTTTAACTTTAACACAGGTGTAGTGTTGGCGATGGCCTTTAAGCCTGCGGTAGTTCTTGCGTCTGCGGAATTTTTGGATGCGAACTTTTTCGTCAGCTTCGCCCACAATTTCAACAGTAATCTTTGCGCCGGTAACCAAAGGTTGCCCGATTTTAAGATCGGCACCGTTGGAAATCAGCAAAACACTGGTGATTTCAAGCATATTACCAATAGGCTCGAGGCGCAGGTCGATGTTGACCACATCACCTTCGGATACCATATATTGTCTAGAACCATCTTCAAAAACAGCGTACATCGTATGCTCCATCAAAATGAAATTAGAAAGTTATATTATAAGAAAAAGAGTATGGTGACTACAGAAGGCTAGGATAAATCAGCTTTTTTGATTCATTCCTAAGGTTAATATAAGTAATTCCTTTGTTTTTCCCCTTAGAATCGTTGGTTTTGATCAAAATGTTAGGATCCCAGATCTTAGATATTAAGGAAAAAATGTTCGGGTACCATCAAAAATATTTGAAAATCGATGTGGAAACAGGGGCGTCTTCCGAGGTACCCATTCCAGTTGAAGTTTCACGCAAATTCATTGGCGGAGTTGGATTGGGTGCGTGGATTCTATTCCGCGAATCGAAAAAGGGAATGAATAGCCTGGCACCCGAGGCACCTTTGATTTTTTGTTTCAGCCCTTTGGTGGGTACGCCCCTAACAACTTCAGCAAAGTTTGCAGTGCTGGCAAAGTCGCCTTTGACTAACAGGATAAGTGATGCGCTATCTTCTTCTCATTTTGCAATAGAAGCGAAAAAGACGGGTTTTGATGCAATTGTGATTACAGGTAAAAGCGCAACCAAGCGTATTGTGATAATCGAAGAAGGCAAAGTTACTTTGCAAAATGCGGATGATTTGCAGGGATTAAGCGCACTGGCGACCTCTGAAAAATTGCATACCCGGTTGGCGGCGGGGTTTCAGATCGCAGCAATCGGCCTCGCTGGGGAAAACCAAGTGCTGTTTGCAAACTTAAGCCATGAGCGAAGGCATGCGGGCAGGGGTGGCTTGGGTGCAGTTTTGGGCTCTAAAAATATCAAGGCGATTGCAGTTAAGGGAAATACAAGGATGCCTGTTGCGTTTCCTGCAAAGTTAGTGGAAAAAGCGCGTGAGCTATCTGCAAAAAGCTTTGGCCCTGCAACCGCTAAATACCGCGAGCTTGGAACGGTTTCAAACCTTTTAGTATTTAACAGACTCTCGGTTTTGCCCACTCGTAATTTTCAGGAAGGGCACTTTGCAGCCATTAAGATGCAAGATTTTCAAGAAGTGGACAAAGCTGCAAAAGTCACAAGGCATTCGTGTGCTGCCTGCACCATTGGTTGCGAACATATTTATGAAAGCAAGCTTGGAAAAGTTCGGATCGAATACGAAAGTATGTTTGCTTTGGGTTCGCTTTGTGGCATTGAAAGCGCAGAGGATATCGCAGAAGCTGTTGGGCTTTGTGATGAATTCGGGCTGGATACTATTTCCACAGGCGGGACGATCGCCTTTGCAATGGAATGCGTGGAAAAGGGATTGCTTGCAGAAGCCTGGTTGCAGTTTGGTTCGATAGAAGCGGTTAAAAAAGCGATAGGATTAATTGCTACAAGAGAAGGTCTGGGAAAAATTTTAAGCTTGGGAAGTAGGCAGGCTGCACTTTTAATTGGTCAGGGATCGATTGCGTTTGCGCCTCAAGTAAAAGGGCTTGAAATTCCGGGTTATGAACCGCGTGGATTGCAAACGATGGCTTTGGGCCTTGCGGTAGCATCGCGGGGAGCGGATCACAATCGCTCGGGGGCTTATGAGGCTGATTTTTCGCCACCTTCTGGCGAGTTGCTTGATAATACTGCAATTGCCCGTTCTGCGGTGGAGTCTGAGAATCGCAGTGCATTGATCGATTCTCTGATTCTTTGCAAGTTTTTGCGGGGTGTATTTAGCAACCTTTTTGCAGAGAGTGCAGAGCTTTTATCTTTGGTGACGGGATGGGATATGGATGAAGTAGAATTAAGGCTGGCAGCTGAACGGGTTGTTGCGGTTAAAAAGCTTTTTAATATTCGGGAAGGTTGGAGCATTGGGGAGGATACGCTTCCCGAGAGATTTTTTACGGAAGCATTGGAGACCCAATCGGGCGGTCAGAATAGGCTTTCTAAATTAGCTCTTCAGCAAAGGATAGCAGCCTATTATGAGGCTAGGAATTGGGATGAAGTTGGGGATATTGGCATCCAAGAATTAAGGCGTTTAGGGCTTGAAGAGATCTGTAGTAAACAGTGATTTCCAAACTATAAAAGAGTAACTTTTGATGCGATATGGTGGGATAATACTTTGTGGTGGAAAAAGCAGCAGAATGGGGACATCCAAGGCCCATTTACAATTTGGTACTGAAACCTTGTTGCAGCGGATTGTTCGAATCATGGGGGAAGTGCTCGATCCTTTGGTTGTTGTGGCTGCAAATGGCCAGGAGCTGCCCAATTTAGAAGCAAAGGTGATGATCTGCAGGGATAAAAATGATGGGCATGGCCCGTTAGAGGGACTTGCAGCTGGACTGGAAGCTTTAAAAGAGAGGTGCGATGCGGTTTTTCTTTCCTCTTGCGATGTGCCTTTTTTGAAAAAAGAATTTATTCTCGGGATGACCGAAGCTTTAGGTGAAAGCAGGATGTGTATTCCCAGAACCGAGGGTTATTTTCATCCGCTTGCCTCGGTTTATCGGGTAGATGTTTTGCCTGATGTGCAGCAATTACTAGCGGAAAAGAAGCTAAGACCCTTTTTTTTGTTGGAGAAAGTGAACGGGAAAATAATTGAAGAGGCGCAGTTAAAGAAGTTTGATTCCGAACTTTTCTCGCTCAAGAATTTAAACACCCCGGAAGATTTCCAGCAAGCTTTAAGCGAATTTCAAAACGCACAATCCTAGTTGTAAGAAATTTTGAAGAATGGTTTCTTGAGGATGGGAATCTTTTGTTGCGAGTGAAGATTGCTTTGAAGTATTTCCTGTGAATCTTTTAACCGCTCATGCGGGATTGTTGTTAGAGTCTTTAAAATCACTTAATTATTGGCTTAGAAATTGCTGGTAAACAAATTCATTGAATTGATGCATTGTTGTTATTATTTAAATTGAATAGGTTAAATGCTTAGGTATAGAATTTGATTTTTAGTTTGCTAAAATGTTCCGAGAGCATTAAGTTTTGCAGAGTCGAGATTTGTTCATTACGAAATTTAAGCGATTTCTGAGAGGATAAGATGGCTCAGGTTTTTCCCCGTTACGCAAATGTACTGACATGGATTGTGATAGGTGGCGTGGTGCTGGGCGCTTCAACCCTAGGTGTTGCTGCCATGGTTTTCGCTCGCACTCCATATGCCACACATACACAAATTGCTTTGTCACAACCCATTCAATTTAGCCATGCACATCATGTGAGTGGTTTGGGTATTGATTGCAGATATTGTCATACTTCGGTCGAAGAATCAGGGTATGCAAATATCCCCCCAACCAAGACTTGCATGAATTGTCATTCCCAGATTTGGGTCGGTTCTAAGATGCTTGAACCTGTTCGAGAAAGTTATCGCAGTGGCAAATCTTTAGAGTGGAACAAAATTCACCGTTTATCTGACTTCGTTTACTTCGACCATAGTATTCATGTGACCAAAGGAATTGGTTGCGTTTCGTGCCATGGGCGGGTTGACCAAATGCAGGCGGTGTATCAAAATGGCACCCTTCTGATGGAGTGGTGTCTGGAATGTCATCGTGCACCTGAGAGGCATCTTAGGCCGCGCGATCAAGTGTTTAACATGGGTTTCCAGCCTAAGGATTTGAATCAGGCAGATGGTTCGCCTCACACGCAAGCCACGCTTGGAGCAGAACTTAGGAAGAAATATGATATCCGTAGTCTCATCGAGTGCTCAACATGTCATCGATGAACATGAAAGAAAAACCAACCATGGACCTCGAGTCTGTCTTAAATAAGCTCGAGAGCTCAGAAGGTAAACAATACTGGCGTAGCTTGGATGAACTCGCTCAAGGCGAAGGCTTCCAAGAAATGATCCAGCGTGAGTTTCCCCGACAAGCTTCCGAATGGACCGATCCTGTAACCAGGCGGCGTTTCCTCACCCTTATGAGCGCATCACTTGCCCTTGCGGGTTTAAGTGGTTGCAGGCCACCGGGTGGAAAAATCGTTCCCAACATCAAAGACCCCGATGGTGTAATACCCGGTAGGTCAATGTTCTTTGCCACTGCGATGCCTTTGGCAGGCTATGGCATAGGATTGCTTGCTGAAAGCAATCAGGGGCGTCCCACTAAAATCGAAGGTAATATTGATCACCCTTCAAGCTTAGGTGCAACCGATGTATTTGCGCAAGCCTCGGTCCTAGGTCTTTACGATCCAGACCGCGAAGCTGGTCTTACCTATTTGGGGAAGCCCAAGTCTTGGGATGACCTTGTTGCTAACATTAAGGCTGAACTTACGAAGTTGCCTAAGGGTAATGGTTTTTATCTTTTGACAGAGACCATCACTTCGCCTTCGCTTGTTCATCAATTAGAAAATGAGTTACTCAAGGATTACCCTGAAATTACTTGGGTTCAGCATGAACCCGCTGCTTCAGATTATGGCATTACTGGTTTGGCGAAGGCCTTCGGGTCTCCTTTGCAGCATATTTACCAGATTAAATCTGCAGATGTTATTCTGTCTTTTGATGCAGATCTTTTGGGTCGTGGCCCAGCGCATCTTCGCTACACACGCGAGTTTTCCTCCCGCAGGGATTTGGAAAAACTCGATAGTATGACTCGCCTTTATGTCGCTGAAAGCACTCTTACTAATACGGGTGTTAAAGCGGATCATAGGCTTGCTCTGCGTGCCATGGAAATCGAAAGGATGGCGTTCCTCGTTGCATTCCATTTGAAGATCGAAGGCGTTGCCAAGCCTAAAGGTCTTTCTGCAGAAGCTCATTTATGGGCTGAAGTGGTTGCAGATGATCTCTCTACACGAGGCAAGGGCACAACCCTTGTGATTGTTGGTGAAGAGCAACCTGAATCTGTTCATATAATTGTTGCTGCGATCAACGATAAGCTTGGAAACATTGGTAAAACAGTTTCCTACATTGATCCAGTGCATGTAAGAGCAGGCGAAAGATCAAAGTCCTTGCGTGGCTTGGTCGACGATATGAACTCTGGCAAGGTTAAGGCCTTGTTCATTTTGAACGCCAACCCTGTTTATACAGCGGGTGCTGATCTTGGCTTTAAGGCAGCGTTCGAAAAAGTTCCGCAGCGATATCGCATGGGCCTTTTCCATGATGAAACCTCGCGCCTTTGTCATTGGCATATACCAGATTCTCACTTCCTTGAATCTTGGGGCGATGTGCGTGCATTTGATGGCACCGCTACAGTTATTCAGCCTTTGATTGCGCCGTTGTACTTCGGGCATAACTTCCAAGAGTTGCTTGGTGGGCTTTCATCCAAGCCTAATCGCGATGCATCTGCGATTGTAAAAGATTTCTGGAAGAATTGGTACGAGTCGCCTGCCCAGACTGCACTCAGAAGCACTGTTCCTTTCGAAAAGTTTTTCCGAAGGTCGCTTCATGATGGCTTGATCGAAGGCACTAGGGCTTTAACTAAAGTTGTTAAGCTGCAAGTTGAAGCAGTTACTGCTGCTATCAAGAAGTTCGAGGCTTCTTCAGAATGGAAAGAGGGTTCCAAGGATAATCTTGAAATCACTTTCAGGCCTGATGAATCTGTTTTCGATGGTCGCTTTGCCAACAACGGCTGGCTCCTCGAAATGCCTAAGTCTACCACCAAGATAACTTGGGATAATGCTGCGATCATGAGTTACAAGACAGCCCTTGATTTGGGTGTGTCGTTGAACACTGAAAAACGCCCCGAGCTGGAAGATGGCGTTTATCGATCGCCTGCAAGTTCCTATGGATACACAGGCGGCGAGCATGGTCGGGCTTATGTCGATACCATTAAGCTTAGTATTCAAGGTCGAGACTTGGTTCTTCCCGTTTGGGTTGTTCCTGGTCACCCTGATAATACTGTTAATGTTCAGTTAGGCTATGGTAGAGAGCGTGCAGGTAAAGTTGGTACCCGCGATGTTGGTGCCGATGTTTACAAGCTGCGTACTTCTTCCGAACCTTGGAATGCACTTGGCCTAAAAGCTGTGACAACCGGTAAGCAGCATGTACTGGCGTGTACCCAAAGCCATCATTACATGGAAGGCCGCCATTTGGTTCGTTCTGGTACTGTTGCAGGTACCAAGGAAAACCCAAAATGGGTTGAAGCCATGGGTTCTGAAGGCGCAGAGCATGATGAACACGCAGGGCATGATCACAAGCCAGGCGAACACAAGCATGAAGAACACAAGCACGAAGAGCATGGCAAAACTCCCTTGAGTTTGCTGCCCGAGGTCGTCTCGGAAAAATATGCTTACAAACAACACAAATGGGGCATGATAATCAACCTGACCACTTGCACGGGTTGCACCGCTTGCGTAGTGGCTTGTCAAGCTGAAAACAATATCCCAGTGGTTGGCAAGATGGAAGTGACCCGAGGTCGTGAGATGCATTGGATTCGCATCGATCGATACTTCGAAGGAAATCCACTCAAAGCCAATTCACTAAAAGCGCATTATCAGCCCATTCCATGTCAGCAGTGCGAAAACGCACCTTGCGAACAGGTTTGCCCCGTGGCTGCGACTGTTCATAGCTACGATGGCCTAAACGATATGGTTTACAATCGTTGCGTTGGAACTCGCTATTGCTCGAACAACTGCCCCTATAAGGTGCGCAGATTTAACTTCTTGCAATACACCGATTACGCTTCTGTTTCTATGAAAATGGTAAACAACCCTGATGTTACGGTTCGAAGCCGTGGTGTGATGGAAAAGTGTACTTACTGTGTACAGCGTATTCGTGCTGCAGAAATCGAAGCCGAAAAACGAGGTAAGCTTAAAGCTGAACGCGAAAATCGTGCTCTTGATCGGTCTAAGGATTGCCAGATTCAAGATGGCGAAATTGTAACTGCATGTCAGGCTGCCTGCCCTGCAGGTGCGATTGTCTTTGGTGATCTGGTTGACCCAAACAGCAAGATAGCAAAATTGCAAAAGAAGGTTGCCAATATGAATTACAGTATCTTGGAAGAGCTAAATACCAGACCGCGCACCACCTATTTGGCGGAAGTGCGTAATCCCAACCCTAAGTTGGAAACCACTGGAAAGGGACACGGATAAGCCATGGCAACTGAAGTTTTTCCAAAAGGTCCAGACCTTCGACCAGACCCACAACCTCCAATGGTTGGTGGCCATCACTCGTTTGACTCCATGACCGAAAAGATCACCGGGGTCATCTTTGCAGCTACCCCGAAAGGGTGGATTGTTGGTTTTGCAATCGCTTTCATGATTCTTCAAGTCTTACTTGTTTCAGTCACTTATCTTATTTACGAAGGCATCGGCATCTGGGGTGTTAACATCCCTGTAGGCTGGGGCTTTGATATTGTTAACTTTGTTTGGTGGATTGGTATCGGTCATGCTGGAACCCTGATTTCTGCGATCTTGCTACTCTTTAATCAAACTTGGCGAACATCAATCAATCGTTTTGCAGAAGCTATGACTCTTTTTGCTGTAGCTTGTGCAGGCCTTTATCCCTTGGCTCACATGGGTAGGCCTTGGTTTGCATACTGGCTGCTTCCTTATCCGAATACGATGCAACTTTGGCCTCAGTTTCGCAGTCCTCTTGAGTGGGATGTGTTTGCTGTTTCCACTTATTTTTCGGTCTCTCTTATGTATTGGTACATTGGTTTGGTTCCCGACTTTGCATCCGTTAGAGATCGTGCACCTAATCAACTTCTCCGCATGATTTATGGTGTTTTATCTTTAGGATGGCGTGGTGGTTCGATGCACTGGCATCGTTATGAAACCGCTTACCTTATGCTTGCAGGCTTGAGCACCCCGCTGGTGCTTTCCGTTCATACTATCATTAGCTTTGACTTCGCAGTGGCTAACTTGCCAGGTTGGCATGCTACAATTTTCCCTCCTTACTTCGTTGCGGGTGCGGTTTACTCAGGCTTTGCAATGGTTATCAACCTTGCAGTCCCCATTAGGCACTTCTATGGCATGAAAGATTTCATCACTGATAAACACTTGGACAACATGGCGAAAGTTATGCTTGCAACCGGCTTAATGGTGTTTTACGGGTATGGGGTTGAAGCATTCATGGCTTATTACAGTGCTAATGAATTCGAACGCGACCTTATGATGAAGAATCGTGTATTCGGGCCATATGGCTATTTCTACTTTGCTCTGATTTTCTGTAATGGTTTGGTGCCACAAATATTGTGGTTCCAGAAAATAAGATCCAGTGAAGCTGCGCTCTTTATTATTTCATTGATTGTTAATGTTGGTATGTGGCTTGAACGATTTGTAATCCTTATGAGTTTGCAGAGAGACTTCCTGCCTTCTTCATGGGGTCAATACAGCCCGACCTTCTGGGATATCAGTACCTACATCGGAACCTTTGGGTTATTCCTAAGTTTGTTGTTCCTTTTCTGCAGGGTTCTGCCAATGATTTCTATCGCAGAAATGAAGCATTTGCTCCCAGAATCGCATGTGCATTCGCACAAGGATTCGCATGATCATTCAGATTCCGCACATGGAGGAAGCCATTAATGGACGCTCCTAAGGTCAAGATTTATGGTCTGGTTGCAGAGTTTGAAACTCCAACCCAAATTGTGGATGCAGCCAACCAAGCTCGAGAAGCAGGCTACACAGCAATGGAAGCCTACAGCCCTTTTCCAGTGATGGATCTGCATGAAGCCGTTGGTTTCAAGCGTACCATGTTGCCGACACTGGCGTTTTTTGGTGGGTTGACAGGATTTCTTACAGCCTTCACGCTGACCACCTTTACCTCTGGTGGCGCGCCCTCATTCATCACCCCTTTCTTGCCCGACTGGTTTTACTACCCGTTGAATATTGGTGGAAGGCCATTGAATTCATGGCCCGCATTCATTCCCCCTGAGTTTGAACTCACGGTTTTGTTTGCTTCCATCACCTCGGTTTTTGGCATGTTGTTACTGAATGGGTACCCAAGGCTTTACCATCCCCTTTTCAATGTTCCAAGATTTTCGAGGGTAACCACAGACAGGTTTTTCTTGTGCATCGAAGCGAAAGATTCAAAATTTGATCTGCAGGGAACCAAGCAATTCCTTGAAGGGTTGCAACCGTATGAAGTTTCGGAGGTCCCAGAATAATGTTTAAATTAATCTCACAATACCTTTTTGGCTCTTCCCGCATTTTAAATCTTTCGCTTGCAACTTTTATTGCTGCGGGAAGCTTGGGTTGCCAGAAGCAGGATATCGGTTGGGGTTTTTATCAGCAGATGGCTGAACAACCAAAAATTAAAATGCACGTTCCTTTCCAATTCTTCACGGATGGCAGGGGTAACCGGCCTTATGAAGAAGGCACTGTAGCGCGCGGCATGCTTCAGGAAAATGAACATTTATATTCTGGTCTTCAAGAGGGTGGAACCTCTGCTGCTTGGAAAGATCTTAATCCTTCCAAAGAACCGATGACCATCGTTCAAGCCAAATCTCCTTATTACGAAACTTTCCCCATGGAAGTTACAGAAGAACTGATTCTTCGTGGCAAGGAAAGATTCAATATTTATTGTTCGGTGTGCCATGGTGTTACTGGTGCGGGTAATGGCATGATCGTTCAGCGTGGTTACCTTCCACCGCCCAGCTTCTTTGTTGATCATTCTCGGGGATTGAAATATTTAACCGGTGCTACCGTGCCTTTGCATGAAGCCCCAGCAGGTTATTATTTCCAGGTAATTACACATGGATACGGCGGGATGGGAAGTTATTCTGCGCAGATTACTCCCAAGGATCGATGGGCAATTATTGCTTATATCCGGGCATTGCAGGAAACATTTGGAAAGTCGGCTGGCCAGGCTGTGGCCCAAAAGGAGGCCAAGTAATGGCTACTATTTCTGATCATGTAAGAACCAACATGGCACTTGTGCAAAAGCTATCTTTTATTGTTGGTGTTTTGGGTCTTGGGGTTTCTGCCGTTATGCTTGGGTTTGAAAGGAGAGAATTCTTTTCATCTTATCTGATTGCTTACATTTACTTTTTTGCAATTGGTGCTGGTAGCTTAGCTCTTTTAATGATTCAGCATGTTGCAGGCGGGGCGTGGGGATTTTCAATCCGCAGATTACTTGAAGCTGGTAGTAGAACGCTTTTATTACTTGCGGTACTTTTTATTCCATTGCTTTTCGGCTTGCCTGAACTTTATCAATGGGCACGACCAGATGCTTTAAAGGATCGAATCATTGAGCTAAAATCAGGTTACTTGAATGTACCTTTCTTTCTGATTCGACAGGCTATATTTTTCTCCATTTGGGTAGGTTTGGCTTATTCGCTCTCTTATTTTTCTAAGAAAGAAGATGAGACTGGTGATGAATCTATTGGTTGGTGGTTTAAAGCCCTTAGTGGACCAGGCCTTGTTGTTTTTGCAGTTACTGTTGGTTTAACTTCCGTCGATTGGGCAATGTCTGTTGATGTGCATTGGTATTCTTCAATGTACCCCGTATTATTTGCTTTTGGTTGTATTCTAAGTGCATTGATTTTTCACATCGTTGCAATGATTTTGCTTTATCAGGGCGGCGATCTTGAAAAGTATTTGACCAAAAATTATCTGCGAGACTTTGGTAGCTTCCTTCTCGGTTTTATTATTTTCTGGACTTACCTTACTTTCTCCCAGTTTTTGCTTATCTGGTGTGCAAACTTAAAAGAAGAAGTTCCTTATTATGTAAATCGTATTTCGGGTGGCTGGCAGATTGTGACTATCATTCTTGCAATAGGCCATTTTGCTCTGCCATTTTTGTTTCTTTTACGACGCGAAACCAAGCGTGTTCGCAGTAGCCTTTTAATTGCTGCTTGCTTCATGCTGCTTATGCGGTTTGCGGATTATCTGTATCTTCTAGGGCCTAGTTTCAGCCCTAAGCATTTTCACTTACCTGTTAGTCAGGTTACCAGTTTGCTTGGTATTGGTGGATTATGGCTTTCGTTTTTCATTTACCAGTGGAACCTTTATCCGCCTATTGCAGCTCGTGATCCACGAGCGCTTAAGGAACCGGTTCATGGTGTGTAGGCTTATAATTTAGTGAGATATTTGAAGGGTGGTTTTATCATGGAAGCTAAAGGTCAGATTAAAGCTAATGTTGAACATACGGATGTTAATTTTAAGATTATCGTGGTCGTTGGTGTAATCTTAGGGTTATTGGTGATGTTGGGCTTTTTCATTGGATTGCATCTGTTTGAGTTTTTGGTCGCTTTCGAAAACGCTAGAAAAGTTTCTGAGTATCCATTAGTAGCTAAAGAAATTACCGATAACCAAGCAAACTTAATGGCTGCAATTATCAAGGAAGCGGAAGTTGATTGTTTGGATCGAAATAAAAAAATGGGGTTAATCAATCCTAAGAATGAAGCAGAGAAAAAAGAACGCGAAGAAATTCTCGCAAAAGACCCTGTTTTTAAAGAAGCTAAGGAGCAGATTGAACTAACTTTTGAAAAACGTCAAGATAATAGGATTTTTACTACCGGGTATTTCAGGCCTGCGCATCCTGGCCCTGCCTATGCTGAAGCCGATGTAAATTTATACAAACAAGGTACAAACAAGGCTTCAAGCGATGCAGCGATTGCCAAAGGCGATAAATCGAAAATCATCGTATCCCGGTTGGAAGGTATTGATCCTTTGCGTCCGATGATGAGTGGTATTTCCGGTTGGCCCACCTATGTGAATGTTACCAAGGCGACTGGTGAAAAAGAGTTGAAAGATCGCAATATCGATGCAGGTATCAAGAGCTTTGCCAAAAAGTACATGGAACAGAACAAAGAGTTTCATTCCAAGAATAATATCTCTGCTAAAGATAAAAACGATTTTGTCCCAAGTGATTCCAGTGCTGGCAGAAGGCCAGAAGGAAACGCCAAGTGAGGAATGGTTTTGCTAGCTTTTGTTTGGTTTTAGCCATTGGCTTGCCAACTGCATTTGCAGATGGTTCATCTGGATTGCGTGGTAGTGCTCGTGGGCCAGGCGATATTGATGCAAAGATTGGGTTACCCAAAGATATCCAAGATAAAATTGGTATCGATCAAAAGTTGGGTAGCCAAGTTCCATTACAGTTGGAATTCTTAGATGAGTCTGGCAAAACTGTGAAGCTTGGAGATTTCTTTACAGATGGTAAACCCGTTATTTTTGTACCTGCTTATTATCGTTGCAGGCTAATTTGTAACCGGGTTCTAGATGGTATGTTTGACGGTCTCAAGAGAATTGATGCAAAGTTCAGGCCTTCGGATCATTTTGAAGTTGTGGTGTTAAGTATGGACCCGACTGAAAATGCTGAACATGCAAAGAATAAAAAAGAATCTATGCTCTCAGCATTGGGAAGACGGCGTTCAGTTGGTGGCTGGCATTTTCTGACGGGATCAGAATCAAACATCAAGCAGGTTATGGATAGTGTTGGGTACCGTTATATTTATGATGAAAAACGATCTGAATATTTGCATGCAACTGGGGTTATGATTCTTACTCCTGAAGGAATTGTTTCTCGTTATTTGATGGGAATTCGTTATATGCCAACAGATTTGGAACTTTCGCTTGTTGAATCTTCCAAGAATAATATTGGGTCTCTTGCGGATCAGATTAAATTGCTTTGTTATGCCTACGATCCACATAGCGGTCAATATACATTGCTTGTTATTCGATTGGTACAGGCTGGTGCTTTGGCAACCATTTTTAGTATTTGCTTTTTCTGGTTTTGGTCTCCGTTGGTAGGTTTGTTTCGAGGCTCTAATAAAGCCCATGTTATAATTAAAAATGCAGAGGTTTCTGCAGTGGATGGCCAAACTAATGTTGTTGGTTCATCTCATGAAAGGCAGGCGTGATCTTCATGTTTGAAGAGTTTAAGTGGCTACCTGATCAGGCATCAACCGTGGCTCCGGAAGTCGATATGTTGATGCTTTTCATTGTTGTTGTAACGGTGGTCATCACCGCATTGGTGGGGGCTCTAACCCTAGGTTTTGCAATTGCTTTTCGAAGAAAATCGGAAAGCTATATTCCCGCACCTTGGTTTGGTTGCATACCACTCGAAATTGGCTGGACTCTTATTCCTGTGGGTATTTGCTTGGTTATGTTTTCTTGGGGTGTGAAAGTTTATTCGAATATCGTTATCCCTCCAGCCGATGCCATGGAACTATATGCAGTTGGCAGGCAGTGGATGTGGAAAATCCAGCATCCCGAAGGTCAGCGCGAAATTAATGCTTTGCATGTTCCCATTGGCAGGCCTGTTAAAGTTACCCTGACTTCTGAAGATGTTATTCACTGCTTTTCGATTCCAGCTTTTCGTGTAAAGCAAGATGTTGTGCCTGGCCGATACAGTAGCCTTTGGTTCCAAGCTACCAAAGCGGGGACTTACCAGCTTTTCTGTTCTGAGTATTGTGGAACCGAACATTCCCGAATGATCGGCAAAGTAATCGTGATGGAAGAAGCTGATTATCAGAAATGGTTATCTGAAGGCGCCGAAAGTGGTCAGGCTTTGCAAGGTAGGAAGCTATATACAAAATTGCAATGCGTTACCTGCCATACTGGAAATGCTGAAGCCAAGGCCCCGAACTTGGAAGGTATTTATCGTAAGCACATTCCTATTTCTCACATTGATGGCTTAAAAATAAAAGAGGGTACCAAAGTATTTGCAGATGATTCTTATATTCGTGAATCGATCCTTTATCCTAACGCCAAAGTTGCTGCGGGTTGGGAATCCATTATGCCAACCTATCAGGGTTTGGTGACCGAAGAAGAATTGTTGCAAGTAATTGCCTACATAAAATCGCTTAATCAGGGGCAGACCCCGCCGAGAACCGAAGAGACCCCAACTCCTGCAACCATACAAAATAAAGTTCCTAATAAGGAGGTAAATTAATCATGGCCACAGTAAGTCTTGAATCTAAAACATTTGAAAAGTTTCCCGATGTTGTTGGTCGCCACGATGATGCAAATTATCTCAATCATGATCATAGCATTACATCCTGGTTGTTTACCTTGGATCACAAGCGTATCGGGTTGCTTTATCTTGTCACCATTACCTTGATGTTTCTTTTAGGTGGTGCGTTGGCAGGAGCGATTCGGTTGGAGTTGCTGACTCCAAAGGGTGATTTTTTAACTGCTGATACCTACAACAAGGCTTTTACCGCCCACGGTATCATCATGTTGTTTTTCTTCCTGATTCCTTCCATTCCTGCAGTGCTGGGCAATTTTCTTGTTCCACTCATGATTGGTGCCAAGGATGTGGCTTTTCCAAGATTAAATCTTCTAAGTTATTACCTCTACTTTGCAGGTAGTGTAATAGCCCTAACCGCATTGCTTTTGGGTGGTGTTGATACCGGTTGGACTTTCTATACACCCTTTAGTTCGACATACTCCAACTCTTATGTGATTGTGATGGCAGTGGGGTTGTTTGTTGTAGGCTTTTCTTCAATCCTCACTGGTTTGAATTTTATTATTACGGTGCATCGCATGCGTTGCCCCGGACTAACTTGGTTTCGCCTGCCTTTGTTCATCTGGAGCATTTATGCAACCAGTGTTGTTCAATTGCTTGGTACACCAGTTATTGCTGTAACTTTGGGATTATTGGGTGTAGAAAGAACCCTTGGCGTTGGTATCTTTGATCCCCGCCTTGGTGGTGATCCGATTTTGTTCCAACATCTTTTCTGGTTCTACTCGCATCCTGCGGTTTATATCATGATTCTTCCATCGCTTGGTGTAACCAGTGAAGTGATTGCAACTTTTAGCAGGAAGAATGTTTTTGGGTACCATATCATTGCTTTTTCAAGTATTGCAATTGCAGTGTTTGGTTTCATCGTTTGGGCTCACCATATGTTTACCACCGGGATTTCACCCTACGCAGCAATGGTGTTTTCGCTGCTTACTTTCTCTGTTGCAATACCTTCTGGTATTAAAGTTTTCTCCTGGCTTGCAACGATGTACGGTGGTTCCATCAGTTTTGATACCCCAATGATTTATGCCTTCGGTTTCTTGGGTTTATTTACCATTGGTGGCTTGACTGGGTTATTCCTTTCCACCTTGGGTACTGATATTCACTTGCATGATACTTATTTTATTGTTGCACACTTTCACTACATCATGGTGGGTGGTGCAATCATGGGTTACATGGCGGGGATACATTACTGGTGGCCTAAGATGACCGGTAAGATGTATTCCGAATTTTGGGGCAAGCTTAGTGCTGGTATCACTTTCATTGGTTTCAACTTTACATTCTTCCCCCAGTTTATTCTTGGTTACCTTGGGATGCCACGAAGGTATTATGAATACCCAGATGAGTTTCAAGTTTTGAATGTGTTTTCTACTGCTGGGGCAAGTATTCTTGCAATCGGCTATTCGATGCCTTTGTTTTACATGACTTACTCATTCTTCTTCGGCGAGAAGGCTAGTTCCAATCCTTATGGTGGTTCCACTTTGGACTGGACTAACACGACTTCGCCACCCTCGCCTCATAATTTTGAGCAGACCCCTGTAGTTACTGAAGAACCCTATCATTATCATGGAAAGGAGGCCGCGGTTGTCAGCCACTAAAGAAACCGTGCAAGACCACGGCCAGCATCATCACAAAGACTTGGCGCATCACTTTGATACGCTTGAACAGCAGCATGATGCCAATACCCTCGGTATGTGGGCATTCCTGTTGACTGAAGTTTTATTCTTTGGCGGCTTATTTGCTGCTTATACGATTTATCGTTATAAGTATTCCGCCATGTTTGAAGAAGCCAGCAATCATTTGGATATCACTCTTGGTGCTACCAATACTGTGATTCTAATTCTTAGCAGCTTAACTATGGCACTTGCTGTGCGCTGTTCCCAAACGGGTAACTCCCTATGGACAGGCCGGTGGTTGCTTATAACCATTGCATTTGGTTTGATGTTCCTCGGTGTTAAGTATGTTGAATGGAAGCATGATTACCATATTCATTTGATGCCCGGCAAGGATTGGTCCGGCAAAGATTATTGGCATTGGCAGTACGCTAAGAAGGCCAAGGATATGGAAACAGAAGCTCATAAAAAAGGTTCTGCAGAGCATTCTTTACCTAATAGAAATGATGTCCTTGCAGATAATGACCCAAGCCTTGGTGTTCGAGGGATTCAAGAATCGCAGCAAGCTAGGCTTTTCTTCCTTCTTTATTTCTGCATGACGAGTCTCCATGCATTGCACATGTTGGTAGGATTTGTGCTTATTGGTATTATTGCTTACTTTGCCTACCAAGGGGCTTATTCTCCGGAATATTATTCCCCTGTTGAAAACATTGGTCTTTACTGGCATTTCGTTGATATAGTCTGGATCTTTTTGTTCCCGTTGCTATATCTTCTTGGCGCCCACATGGGGCATTAATTTTTAAGGTGTATTAATGGCTACTACAGAACATTCAACTCATCAACCTGCGCCACTATCGTTGTATTTAGCTACATTCGGTATGCTGATGTTTTTGACAATAGTCACAATCTTAGCCGGGTTCCATAACTTTGGCATGTGGAGCACCCCTATTGCCTTAGGTATTGCAGGGGTAAAGGCAGCTTTGGTTGTTGTTATTTTTATGCATGGATACAGCAGTAGCTCATTGACTTGGGTTATTATTCTTGCATCGATGTTCTTTTTGACCATCATGCTCGGTTTAATGCTTTCAGATTATGTGAGTCGTGGTTGGGCTTTGTAATAACCGTTATTAAATCAATAAAAGAAGCCTTGGGAGTTCAACTTCCAAGGCTTCTTTCATTTGTCTGAATAGAAAGATCTTAACGCATAGCTGCAGGGATACTGCTCTCAGAAATTGATGCTCTGATTATATCCCATTCTTTTTCTAATAAACCTGGATCTGCTTTTCGCCAGCAGTGTGATGCAAGTTTGGCATAATCGCTAGCTTCCTCTTTTCTGCCGGTAACTTCGCATAATCTGCGTAATCCAAGAGCAGCATGCACATTGCCTGGATCGTGTGCGAGTGCTTCCAAAAAAGCTTCTTCCGCTTCAACAAGATCTTTGTTTGCGAGAGCGATAAGCCCTAGCTTTTCCATGAATATCGAACCATTACCCCATGCATGGTGGGAATAATCAGACTTGGATTTGTCGATGGCTCTTTTCAGAAGGCGTGCGCTCAACTTGTACTGTCCTTGTGCTGCAAACAACAACCCTTGTACTTCCCAAACCCGAAACTCCTGCAGTTTTTCTTTCTTGCCTGTGCTCCATGATTGTTGTAATGATTCGACCCAGGGCATTGCACCTTCAGGGTCGTTTTGTGCGAGGTAAAGAATCGCTAAGAGGTATGCTGCTGTGTTCTTTTCAGTCTTCAGGAATTTCTTCGCTTCTGTATCTGCTGCTGAATAATCCTTGCTCGCTAGTAGAAACTTAAACCATGCAACGGAAGCTTTGGTTTTATCAGGGCGAATATCGTTTAAGGCTGTTGCCTCTTTAAATCTGCCATCATGCGTCAGTGAGATCAGCAATGTTTGCACATGATGCTGGAACTGGTGATCTTCGGAAGGTTTTACATTCATTTCTTTGTGGTAAGCAGTTTCAAGTTGCACTGCCTTTGTGGAACGATCACTGGTTTTGTCCCATTTCCCTAAGCGGGTGGCGAGGTGTGCTTGCATGTGGTTGGCATGATGGATGCCTGGCGAAGAATTTAAAAAACCTTCTGCATGGGCCCAACCGAGTGCGGGGCGTTGTGTACCTTCGTAAAAGTGAATGAGTTCGTGGTTGGCACCAGGGTGGAGTGGGTTGATTTTTAGAAGTGCCTTGTAAAAAGGTGCGGAGCTTGCATTGCCACCAAAGGTGGAATAATTGCAGGCAATTTGCGCTCTAGCGAACCAAAGTTCTTGATCGTCATCGTATTGCGAAAGTGCTTGGTCGATGATAACAGCAGCGGCTTTTTGTCTGGCTTCACCAGCAGCGGGGGGATTTTCGTTCAATCCATATTCCACTAAAGCAGCTTGAAGCAAGGCTTTTTCGTTGGGTGCAGCTTTTTCTTCTAGGCGCTTGGCGTCTTTGATCACTTTGGTTGACTCGCTCTTTTTACCCCATCGTTCCAAAGCCTTGGCTAGGCCAATATGGGCCATTACGCAATCGGGATCATGCTTTAAAGCTGTTTCAAAACTGCGTGCAGATTCCATCCATGCATAGGAATATAAATATGCCAACCCTTGATCATTAAAGGCCTGGCATAGCGGCGAACTGGTGTAGATTCGGTAGCGATATAAGCAAAGATCTTTTTCGACACGGGAAGGTTTAAGCTTGGTGTGTGCCAGAGTTTGATCTTTGGCATCTGCGTTGATAGATAAAACGGAGGAGAGAAAAAGAGAAATCATAGTAATAACACCTTAAAAAAGAAGCCCCGGAATAATAGTCCCCGGGGCCTGTTCATTATTCAAGCTGAGGCATGCATTATGCTTTAAGCATTTCATCATGTCGCATTCCGCTTGGTGGCAGGTCTGCTTTTCTGCAATTAGCAAGTGCTGATTTTGCACCTGCATGTTGCTCTGCATCGTTGTCTTCCCACTCGATGCTAACAGCACCATCATAACCTACCCGGTTAAGTTCCACAAAAATTTCTTCAAGGGAATTTGCATCCCTGTCAGTTCCTGGGGTGACGAAATTCCAACCATTAGTCCAATGGCCCATGGGGCGATGCCCACCAAGTCTGCCTGCTCTGCAATGTTCTTTCATCACTTGAACACCTTTAACATGAGCGCAATGGATTCGTTCAGAAAATTCACGGATGAAGTGAATCACTGAAACATTCTGCCATTCCATGTGCGATCCATCGAGGTTAAATCCAACCACGCTTTGATAGCCGGCTTTATCCATGGCCTTGAGGTAATCATTTGCGGATTCGAGGTCACCCATGGCGCGTTCGCTTGGGTGGCATTCGAGGTCGAAAGTAACACCGTATTTCTTGCAAGCGTCTAATACTGGTGCAAATCTTTCAACCAAGAGTTCCAAGCTGGTGTCGCGAACATCAGGGATATTATAACCCCCGATGCTACTTGGAAGAGGTGGGAACAAGAACCAATGGCTCCAGCAACCAGCGGGTGACCCTACGAATCCTGGAACTGCAACTTTTCTATTCTGCAATTTTCCAAGGTAATGAGCCAACCGAACGATGTTAATCAAATCGGTGCGAGATTGATCCTGCACTAATTTTGCAACTTCGGGGGGAACATAGTAAGGATCAGTGCGGGGTGGGTTGTTGCCCTTACCACGCCATGATTTATAAGCTTCGACAGCTTCACCGCCAACAAATTGCAGGGTTTTTGCAGAGGGTTCATCACCAAGGGCCTGGCCTTGAAGATGTGACGCAATGGTAAAAATTTCCAAGTTATGTTTCTTGGCCAAATCGACTCTTTCCTTCGCATAGGCTTCTGCGCCAGCATCGGTGGAACAACGGGAGAGATCAAGTTCCCAGCTTGCTTCTTCCCAGCCGTCAAAGCCGGATTCTTGGAGGAATTTTACCCATTCTGCAAAAGGGACATTACCAAATTGTCCGCGGACTAAGCCGATTTGGTGATAGGAAGATTTGCCAAAGCGGTGTTTATCAGTTTGCTTGTGACCCACATTCAGGTTCCTTAATTAAAGTAACATTAAGACAGAAAGCCTTTTGAATATAACTTTTTCAATCGATGAAACAATGATAAATTTCAAGCAAAGGGCTATTATCGGGATAATTTTACCGGTTCTACAAATTGCTAAAAAAATGTTTTAACCAAATAATAGGATTAGTTGGTACCGAACCAATTGTTGTCCCACGAAGCATGAAGATTACTTAGATACTTGTCCCAACTTTCCTGAGATCGGTACCGTGGGTAGGGGATGGGCCTGAGTGGTTTACCTTCGTTACCTTGGATGATTTCGAATTTTCCCGGCCCTATGATTTTGCCGAATCTTGGAATCATATAGGTATGCATAGTGTCTTTGTCAATTTCAACAGGCCCACTAGGAGCTGCATAAGTTCGGCCTTTAATTGCTTGAAGCACTTTTTCTGGTTCAAATGATTTTGCTTCTCGTACTGCTTGAGCCCATAAGTAAACACCATAGTAGCCTGCTTCCATACTGTCATTGACGATGGTATCGCTGCCGAGCTTCGCTTTAACTTTTTCGAGGAAGACCTTGTTTTGTTCGGTTTCAATGGAAGGGAGATAATTCCAGCCTACAAAATCGCCTGTGCAACTTTCAACATCGAGTTCTTGAAGGATTTCGGCACTGATGTGGAAAGACAAAGTTGGGATGGTGGAACCTTTGATTCCTTGAGCTCTAAGAGCGCGGAAGAAATCGCGATTGGCATCGCCTGTAAGGGTGTTAATGATTAGGTCGGGTTTTGCTGTGACAATGGCTTTGATCACATCATCGAATTTGAAATTACCCTGATTTAGGAGTTTTTCACCTGCAAGAACAGCTTTGATAGCTTTATCTTCCTCTTTAATTTCCTTAAGTTGCTGGGAAAGAATTTCGGAAGCGACCTTAGAATAAACGCTGTTGACACCAACATGAAACAGCTTTTTTTTGCCTAGATTGTTTATCATGTGGTTAAAGGTGAACTCAAGTTGCTGATTGGGTGCAGCACCCAGGTAAACCACATTAAGATTTTGTTCCAACCCTTCGTAGGAGGTAGGGTAAAAAAGGATGTTGTTATGTTGATTGAAAATATTGAGGCATTCTTTTCGGTCCGTGGAATTCCAGCAACCAAAGATGGCCTTAACTTTATCTTGGGTGATTAGTTTTTCGGATTGCGTTGCGAAAATAGCTGGGTTGGACTGCCCATCCGATTCATAGGCAATAATTCTACGGCGTGCAATAGGGGCACCTTTATCGGAGTATTCCAAAAGGCCTCCGCTATCGTTTAATTCTGCTATGGCCATCATAGTTAGATCTTTGACATTTTTACCGGTGGTTCGCATGTACCCTGTGGTGCTTTGAAGCACACCGACTTTAATGGGTTCGCCAAATTTGAGGCCCCCAACCGAGTTGGAATTAGATTCAAAACTGCTGAAGTTGAATGCGAGAAGGCCGACGTTGATGATGACCACTAAGACAATCAGTCCTGTTTTCCAGTTTAAATACCATGGAGTAAGGCTAGCTTGGTAACCCTGGCCGGGCAGGTTTGGCGTGGGCAAAGTTAACGATGCCGAACCGTTTAAATTCAAACTTTGGGAGTCTAATTTGTCGATCTCATCAATTATTTTAATCAACTCATTGGCCGAAGAAATGCGTTCGGATGCCTTTTTTGCCATCAATTTTTGAACAAGTTCTGCAACTCTATAGGGCACCGAGGTATCGATTAAATTGAGTGGTTTGGGTTCGTGCAATGCCAGTGAATTCATGATTTTTAGGGCATTATCCCCTTTGAACGCAAGTTCCCCACTTATCATTTGATAAAGAACGCAGCCTATGCTGAAAAGATCGCAGCGATTATCGAGGGGCAATCCACGGGCTTGCTCGGGTGCCATGTAATGGGGAGTTCCCATGATCATGCCGGATTCATTGCTGCCTTCCTCCGTATTACTAACCGAGGTGGCCAAGCCGAAGTCGAGAAGTTTTACCCTTTTCCAAGGTCTGCCTTGGCCATCTGATTCGAGCCAGATGTTGTCGGGTTTGATATCCCTGTGAATTAAGTCGGTCTCATGGGCTGCTGCAATGCCCAACGCAACTTCCCGAATGATGCGGAGCGATTCTTCAACAGGGATTTTTCCTTCCCTATGCAACCTTTCACCTAGCGATTCACCCTGTAGAAATTGCATTGCAAGATAAGGGACATTGTTTTCGATGCCAACTTGAAAAACAGTTGCAATGTTATCGTGCGGAATTGCTGCGCCTGATCTTGCTTCTTGCAAAAACCGCTGGCGGTGGTCGGCTTTGATTGCGATTTCAGGCTTCATCACTTTAAGTGCAACTTGCCTACGCAAGAGTGTATCTTCTGCTTCAAAAACTAGTCCCATGCCGCCCGCGCCCAATAGTTTGATGATTTTGTAACTTCCCAACCGGCCTAGTTCGTCGGGGCCTTGCGGGGAAGATAAAAAGCTTAATGATACTTTGGTGCCTTCGGGTGATATTTTGAATTCTGGCACTAAAGTGCCATCGCTATTGTATGCGGTCGTTGCCTGACCCTTGCTGCCTAAGAAAAGATTGTCCGTTTCAAGTTCCAGCTTCGGCATGGAATCGGTATTCCGGGTAACGGAACTACTGTCTGTGTTGGTCAACTCTGATGGAAGATCAATGCTATCATCAGGCGAAGAATTGAGCCTAAGTTTGGCTAATGCCCTTTGGCAATACACGCAAGACTCAACATGCTGACGCAAGCCAAGGGAGGTCCACTGAGACAAATTACCCTGCAAAAGTTGCTCTAAGTCTCGTTTTGGCGGGCAGGTTTTTTTTTCTTCCAAAATATCCATGCATCCTCATCAAGGGCTTTGCTATCCATAGCAGTGATATTTAAACAAACACTTTAAAACTTTTAAGGGTAGGGACACAAAACATTAATTAATAATAAATTTACACTATGTTATTCTAGGCTACATAATCTAACCTAGCCAATTAATCTTACTGAATTTCACCTATCTTTCAATAAACACTCATGATTAGGTTAAAGTTTCGTTAAATAATTAAAGATAGGCACTGAGGGTTTTTAAATGTTGGCTATTTTAAATCTGATTTATTAAAGCTATTTCTGCTAAAAGCGGTAAGATTTCATTGAAGAAGCTGTTAATGAACAGCTTGATTGACATGGATTTTTTGGCAGCCCGATGGATTTGTGGTTTCTTCATAATCCTGCTTTTCTTCTTTTATTGCCTGTTTTGGCAATTCCGTGGTTTGATTTTAATAAAAATGCCAAGGCTATCCCTTTTCCGGGTTGCCACCTACTTCAAGATCCATCCGCTAAAATAACGAAGATGGGTTGTTTAGGAAGAACTTTTTTTAGCGCTTGCCTTTTGTTTCTTATTCTTGGCTTGGCTCAACCCTCAAAAATCATCAAAAACAGTTCTGTTAAAATAGAGGGTTTGGCTGTTGAGTTCGTTCTTGATATTAGTGGCAGCATGGCTGAAAACTTGATTTTGGAGCAAGGTCAGCCCATTTCAAGGTTAAATCTTGCCAAAGAAAACATCCACTACTTTTTGCAAGGTAAAAGCCCGAGTTATTCTGCCAATTCTTTTAAGCAGAATTATGAAGGTCGGGCGGGCGATTTTATTGGCTTAGTGGCTTTTGCATCTCGTGCCCAAATTCTTGTGCCCTTAACTTTAGATCACTCCGCTTTTTTATCGGTGCTAGACAAAATAGAACCTAAAAAAGTCCCCGGCTCTTCGGAAACCAACATCGCTGATGCGCTCACTTTAGCTATCGATAAATTACAATCCCTTCCAGAACAACGAAAATTGATTCTTCTATTAACTGATGGCGAGCAGAATGTGGTAACTCCCTTTTCAGGTTTGAATCCAATCGATCTTGCAACCCTTGCTGCAAAACTAAATATTGCAATTTATCCTCTTGATGTTGGTTATCCAACGGGGGATAAGCTTTTTGAAGAAACTGCCTCTTCTGAAGAAAAAGAAAAGCGAAGGCAGGCGCAAGAGGGGCTAAGGCAACTTGCCCAAATGACCAATGGGTTGGTAATGAATGCTTCAGACGAAAAAAGCATGGCAGAGGCGTTTCAGAAAATCGGGCAATTGGAGCAACAGTCGCGCCTTTCTTTGTATTCCAAACCAGCACAGGATTTTTACCCCTGGTGCTTTTTCGCAAGTTTGTTTTTTTGTGGCTTGGGCATCTTTTTAGCTGGCAGTCGCTGGCAAAGGATTGGGTGACCCATGAACAATATCTTTGAGCATCCTTGGTTGTTATTGGGTTTAATTCCCTTGGTTTTCGCAGTGTTTGCGTTGTACCGAACCCAACAAAAACTTGCTTTAAGCCTGGCCTTATGGGTTCCCCCTAGAAGCATCAAACCCATGTCTTTGATTTGGTTTATCAGGCAGAATCTTTTCTTGATGGGGGGCATGTTACTTTTGGTTTTAGCTGCTGCTGGCCCATTGCTTCCAAATCATAAAGCCAAGGGATTTGAAACAAGGCATGGGTTAGTTGTCCTCGCATTAAAGGCGAATGAAAAATCAACACAAGCTTCGATTGATTTGCAATCTAGATTACTTTCGCAAATACAAAAAGAACATTTTCTCAGGGAAGGTGGCAGAATAGGATTGATGCCTTACGGCGAGGAAAGTGATATTTTTTGCCCACTTACTTTGGATCCGGAGTTTTATAATTATGTGGCTTCTTCATTAAAAAGGGTTTCTAGAGAAAGTGCAAAATCTGATATTTTAGATGAAGGTGCCTTATTGGGTGAAGCACTAAAAAGCGCTTTGGAAACAATGCTAAATCAAACTTTAAACTCTAAGCAGATGGTTCTTGTTTTATTTGAAAACTCAGGCAGGGAAGAATCAATTCGTGATGCTTTAATTCGTGCTAATATCCCCTCAGATATTGGATTGACATTAGTGTTTCCTGAGGCGTTAAAAGTGCCCGAAATTTTTAGTTCTTATTGTGAAAGTCGAAAGGCCCAAGCTTTGGCGCTGGGGTCTAAAGTTATTCCAGAAGGTCGTGTTATCGATGTTCTAAGAAAAGGGGATTCCCGCGATGGTTTTTTTCAAGATGCTGCATTAGTTTATGCCGCAGCGCCTGCTTGGTTTGCCATTCCCGGTTTACTTTGCCTTTTGTTGGCTTTTATGTTTCCGCCCAAAGTTTCAGTATTAGTACACCAATTAGCCAACCGGGGGGATAAATGAACCCAATTATTATTACCTTGGTGCTTGCAGGAGTTTTTTTTCAAGGGCAGGAAGATCAAGAGGTTGCGCAGGGCATTGCATTCTTTGAAAAGGGAGATTTTAAAAACGCCCAGAGATGTTTATCCAACAGCTTACCTAGGGCCCGTGATGTTGCTCAAGCCTCTTGGTGTTTATCATTATCTAATATTGCGATCTCTAAAAAAGCAAATGTAACAGAAAAAGAAGTGCTTCTTGAGGCAGCATCGGGGTTGCTAGAAAATCTTGCAGGTTCTACTTCGATTTATACGGTGGCTGCAGCTATTGGTTTTAATGATTGTGTGTTGCAAACTTCCCTTATTCGGAAATTACCCTACCTTCTGAAAGCCAATGAATTACTCAAAAAAGCACGAGAAACCCTAGAAGTTTCTGATGTTGATTTAATGAATATCAACAAAAGAATTAGATATAACTTGTTTCTGATCGTGCAATTTGAGGATTCTGCAGATCAATCTTCTCAATCAAAATCAAACGAAGGTGGCAAGAATCAGGGAGATAAAAATTCGCAGTCGAAATCTGCAGAGGATAAAAACAAGGGTGGTGTTTCTGATAAGGATCCAGATAATTCTCAAGGAAAAAAAACGGATAAGAAAGCAGAGGGCTTGACGGATAAAGTGCAAGCGGGCGCGGGGAATCTTGATCTTGTCCCTTATCGGGCGAGTTTGCAGGATCTGAGCAAGGAAGATGCTGCAAAATTAATCAGAGATGCTGCAAAAAAGGTAAGGCAAGCTGCTGGTGAGGATCTACCTTAATGCAGGCAATGAAAAATATTTTTGCTCTATCTCTTTTTTTATGCTTTTGCGCTTTTTCGCAGGGCGTAGATGAAGTTGATTCTTTAGCACCTTGGATTCCTAGAAACCTACCTGATGGCATGCAATTTAGTGGTGCGGTAGGATCCCGCTTTCGTATTAGCGCCTTGGTTAAAGATTCGATTATCAACCCGGGCTCCGCATTTGATTTTGAAGTCGATATTCAGGCTACTGGAAGGGTGTTGTTGCCTCCGGGTGAATTTGATTTTGAGTCGATCTTTGCAGGCAATGGTTCTTTTAAGGTTGAGGTATTGCCTGGGTTCACTCAATCCGATGCGAAACGATGGCGCTATTTTTGCAGGCTTTGGCCTTTGGAAGAAGGTAAATTAGAAATCCCTGAAATTCCCTTTGCTTACATCAACCCGGATATTCCTTGGCCTAATAAACAACTGATGCTGGATTTTTCTGATTCAATTAAAGTGGAGGTATTGCAGAGGAAGGTTTTTGCTGTAAGTTTACGCGGGCCAGATGTTGTTTTTGATGTTGATGGATTGCGAAAATTGCCTTGGTTGAATTCTGTAAGAGGGTTTGGTTTAACGGAATTTATCTGGATGTTTTTGACTCCACCATTTGTGGGAATCATTATTTGGAGCGTTGCAAAATACCGCGCCAGTATGGAATTGCTTAATGCCCGAGGGCGAGCTTTTTGGGTACTCGAAAACCTGACAAGTCTAAAAAATAAAACCGATGTACTTCAGGCAGATGGCGTATTTAAATTGATGCAGGAATATTTTCATAGTTCTTTTGGTATGTCGGGGGTGGTGACCAGTGCTGAGATTGTAAACGGGCTATTTTCTAAGTTCTTGAATCAAAATGAAACCCAGCAATTTTCGAGGTTTTTTAGTGATATTGAAACGCTTAAATTCAATCCCGATCTCTCGAATAATGAATGCGACCTCATTGATCAAGCAATTGCTTGGATTCGCATTTTGGAGGTCAGGCGATGAACCTTGGGATGCTAGTTTTTATTTGTTTAGCCTTTCCTTGCCAGAATGCGCAGGAAGATTTTGATCAAGCTAGGGATTTTTATAATCAAGGTTTGGCTTTGAAGAATGATGCGACTCAAGCTGCCCCTTTTTTTAAACTATCATCAGAGGCCTTTAGAAAATGTGCGGGCCATTTGCCTGAAACACCTACTTTTTTTCGTGAATGGGCTGCTGCAGAATTGTTAGCAGCTAATCCTGCCCATGCGTTGATGGTTTCTAATCAAGGATTGCGCTTGTATCCTTGCGATTCCCAACTCTTAAAAATAAGCCATTGGCTCAAACAAGACTTGGCACTTGATACTGAAGTTTTTCCAGCTTCGTTTAAAGTTTTAGGGTCGCGCAATATTATTGCTCTTTTAGGGGTGTTTAATTTAATTGGTTGGGTTGCTGTTTTTCTTGCTAGGGGCCGATTGCGGAAACTAGGTCTTTTTCTCGTTTGTGGTTGTATGCTTGGAGCTGGTTCGGTTATTCAAAAATCAAATGATACGCATAACATTACTTTTAAAGGGATTGTGGCGGAAAAACCGCTTTTTTTAAAAGTGGGTAATGATCTTACCTATCCAAATCATCCTGGGCCTGCTCTGAAGCCTGGCACCGCGATAAAAGTTTTGGATCATCAGGGGGATTGGTTTCTGGTAAGTACTGCGACTGGGCGATTTGGCTGGGTAATGTCTTGGGATATATTAATTGATTTGGGCAATTAATAATTATTGCTGTTATAGCTTGGGTTTCTTTATTAGAATAATCAAATCTAAATCTCAATGTCGGGCTAGATTTGAGGAGTATCTAAAGGTGTCAACGGATAAAATAGGCGAATATCTTAGTCAGTTCAACCATGCTCGCAAACAAATGGTGGAGCAATTGGGCCGGGTTATCATCGGGCAAACAGAAGTAATCGATCAAATCTTGGCAGCAATTTTTACGAAAGGGCATTGTCTTTTAGTTGGTGTTCCCGGTCTTGCCAAGACCCTTATGGTTAGTTCGTTAAGCCAGATTTTGGATGTTTCATTCCGCAGGGTTCAGTTTACCCCCGATCTTATGCCTTCGGATATTACAGGCACCACGGTTCTTGATGAAAAAGAGCCTGGAAAAAGAGAATTCCGCTTTGTTAAAGGCCCCGTCTTCACCAATATTCTTCTTGCGGATGAAATTAATCGAACCCCGCCTAAAACTCAGGCTGCCCTTTTGCAAGCGATGGCTGAAAGGGAAGTCACCATTGGTCAAGAAACCCATAAACTCCCTGATCCTTTCTTTGTGATTGCAACGCAAAACCCCATCGAACAAGAAGGCACTTACACCCTTCCCGAAGCCCAGCAAGATCGTTTCATGTTTAATATTTATGTTGGTTATCCTTCGTTTGAGGAAGAAAAGAAGATTCTAACCCAGACTACTAAGGATGAAGTTCACGAGTTAACCAAGGTGCTGAGTAGCAAAGCTATTATTAATCTGCAGAAACTAGTGCGTGGAGTGCCCGTGGGTGATTATGTGGTGGATTATGTTGCCAAGTTGGTACGAAGCACACGCCCCGGATTGGATGCGCCTGATTTTATCACCCGTTGGGTGGATTACGGTGCAGGCCCTCGTGCTGGCCAGTTTTTAATTCGTGCAGGCCAAGCGTTTGCTGCTATGGATGGGCGCTTTAGCGTGTCTATAGATGATATTAAGAAAGCTGCTGTTCCGGTTCTTAGGCACAGGGTCGGGGCCAACTTTCAATCGCAAGCCGAGGGCAAGCGCAGTGATGATATCGTCAAGCAATTGCTGGCGCATATTGGCGAGCCTGAAGTTTCGAAGTATGATCGTGGGACTGGTAAATCCAGGCCTACTGCGCCTATGAAAAGGCCTGAGTTTTGATTCTTTACTAATATGGACCTACTCATTTTGAGGAGAGTATAATGTTTAGTTTTGGCATAAAAAAGATTTGTATCTTTGGGTTAGGAGTTATAGGGGCAGGGTTGTCTATTTACTTGGTCAGTGCCGATAAAAATGTGGTCGCTGCTGCTCCTGATAAGCCCGATTTGGAATTTGCTTTGCCCAACAAGACTTGGATGAAGTCTGATGCGGAACAAATTCCCATCGTGTTTTTGAATCGGTCGCAAAACGCCGCAGAGTGGGATAAACTCGCATCTTTTTGGAATGAAAGCACCCAGAAAGTTACTGACACTGTAACGGGAAAACAGTCAGACATGGCTGTTGTTAAAATCAAGGTGCCACTTGGTTTGACACAAAACCCACCGGTTCCAGTTGAAAATCCCATGACGGTTGCGAAGTGGAATCTTGGCAAGAAGATTTATTTTGATCCGATTCTTTCTTCGAACAATACCGTTTCATGCGCTTCCTGCCATAATCCTACAATGGGCTTCACAGACCAATCCATGGTTTCAACTGGGATTAATGGTAATCTTGGTGGCATGAGCTCTCCTTCTGTTTATAACTCAGCTTTCAGTTTGGCGCAGTTCTGGGATGGTCGAGCTCCAACCTTGGAAGCTCAATCTCAGGGGCCACCGCAAAATCCTTCCGAAATGTTTGATGGTAAGGGTAATGCTTGGGATGCAGCGGTTGAAAGGCTGAGAGCAAAGCCCGAGTATGTTGCGATGTTTAAAGAAGTTTTTGGTACCCTGCCCACCCGTGATGGTGCTGCAAAAGCCATGGCTGCTTACGAACGAACCGTTCTTACGGGTAATTCAATTCATGATCGTACTGAAGTTGCAATGCGAAAAAGAGTTGGAGAAGAAGAAACAGGCAAGTTCGAAGTGCTTGCAAAGGATTATGAAAAAGTGCTATCCGAAGCAATTGCTGCTAAGGATTCCAGTGCTTTAGAAGCACTAGGCGTTAAGGGTGCAGATAAAGCTGCCACCTCTGAACTTGCTCGAAGCATTAACAACGGTAGGATTTTGTTTAATGGCAAAGCTCGTTGCAATGGGTGCCATGTTGGAGATAGTTTTTCTGATAGCCAATTCCATAATTTGGGTGTGGGCGCTAAAGCTGGACAGTTGCCTGAAGGTATGTTGGGGCGATTTGGAGCTCAGCCAACAGGTCAGAAAAATCCTGAACTTGTGGGTGCTTTTAAAACCCCTCACCTTCGTCAGCTTCTTGCAACTGCCCCCTATATGCATGATGGCAGCCTTAAAACCTTGGAAGAAGTTGTGGATTTCTATGATAAGGGCGGCAATGTAAACCCTTTTTTGGATGTTCGCATGCGTGATTATGCCAGCGAAAAAGCTTCCGGTCCTAAGGCCATCAAGCCTTTGGCGTTGGGCCTTACTCCTTTTGAAAAGAAGGATTTGGTTAACTTTATGAAGGCACTAAATGGCGAAGTTGCTGAAGCGATCGTTGTCGATCCTTCGAAGTTTGCCAAGTAATTTATCAGGTTTAATTGAGGGAGGCATTTCATGGCTGGATGGTTCAGGGTGTTTCTGTTGCAGGAAGAGGGCCCCGAACCATTTAGAATAATGGAATGCCTTCAGTCGTTGATACCTGAAGTTAAGGGTAAATTTCGGACTGATGAGGATGGCTGGTTTCAGTTGATTCTTGATCATTCTTCGATGGGTGAATTGACTATAGATCATTTTCTAACTTCCGAAAAAGGCGTTCGTGCAGAGATCAACACTTGGGCTGCATGGCTTGAAAGCAAACAGCAGTTTGATTTGATGGAACGAATCATCCAAGTTAAGCAGATTTTATCTTTCGAAGTTACTCCCGAGATGGAAGATAATGTTTTTGAATCTCTTATTTATAAGCGATTGGCTCTGGCCCTTGCTGCATTGGCAGAGGGGTTTGTTCATATGGATGGTGTTGGGTTTTCAGAACCTGATGGTACCATTTTGATTGAAGATGAAGATGCCATCAGAGCGGATTTGAAATGAGCTCTTCTGAAAAATTCCTCAAGCCTGAAGTCATCAATCAAGTTTCGAGGCTCGATTTACGCGCCAAGTTTATTGTTGAGGGTTTTCTTTCGGGGTTACACGCCAGCCCTTTTCAAGGCTTCAGCGTTGAATTCTCCGAACATCGCAAGTACGCACCAGGCGATGATATCAAAGACATCGATTGGAAGGTTTACGCCAAGACTGAAAAATATTATCTCAAAAAGTTTCAAGCCGAAACCAATATGCTCGGTTACCTCGCAATCGATCAAAGCGCTTCGATGGGGTATACCTATAGGCAGGATCTAACCAAGTTTGAATATGCAACATGCCTAGCTGCAGCGTTGACTTACCTTATGATCAACCAGCAGGATCCTGTAGGATTGGTCACTTTTGGGGAAAAGCTTAAAGCTTGGTTGCCACCTCGCAGCAAAAGAACCCAGTTTTCCTCGGTTCTTTCAGTTCTTTCAAAGCTGGTGCCCGAAGGTATCACCGATTATGGTTCATGCATGAACCAGCTTACTTCCCTTATTAAAGGGAAAAGCTTGATTATGATTTTCAGCGACCTGCTTGCAGATCCTGAACCGATTATTAAATCAATCCATCAGCTTAGGCATCGTGGACACGAGATCATTCTTTTTCATATTCTTGATGAAGCAGAAGCCAAGTTTCCTTTCGATGGCATGGTTGAATTTGAAGATGTTGAAACCCCCACGGTAGTTACTGTGGATGCCTATGGCATGAAGGATGATTACCTTGCGGCGGTTAAGCAGTTTAGGGAAAAATACAAAGATGAGTGTTTACGCAGCGGTTGTGATTATGTTGCGATCGACACGAGTGTAAACTTCGACAAGGCTTTGATGGAGTATTTGTTGCAAAGACAAAGACGGTTCTGATTTGTATTTTTATGCCTGGGTTAACCTTGGGAAACGAAAAGGTTATTGAGTTTGAAAATTACTTGAACCATTTCTAGGATCTTGAACCATTTCCCGGTAGTATGTCTGGATGAGTTTAAGTAGGTGCCCCTTCGCTTAAGTGGTTTTAGCATATGGGTTTTGTTCACGGATATTTGCTTGCTGGTTTGGCAATGGTAGCGTTGCCTGTGCTTTTCCATCTTCTCATGAAGCAAAAGCCCAAGCGGATCAAGTTCCCTGCAATTCGATTTCTGCTACAAAAACAAAACAAAAACCAGCGAAGAATGAACATTCAACACTGGTTGCTTTTACTTTTACGCATGTTGGTGGTGGCCTTGATATGTTTGGCGTTATCACGGCCCAGAATTACCATGGGTGACTTTTCCTTTGGCAGGGATCAGCAGATTGCTGCGATCATGATTTTTGATTCTACCCCCAGCATGGATTATAAAATAGGCGATAAATCCAGACTTGATGAAGCTCGCTTTCAAGCCAGTAAGTTCCTTGATGAGATTTCTCCTGATAGCAAAATTGCTGTTCTCGATCTGGCTGCCAGTTTAGAAAACGCAAAACCTGCAGCCCAAGAATGGTTGCCCGGAAGAAGGCAGGTCGAGCAAAAACTCGCAGAATTAAAAACCCACCCTGCAGGAACCACCCTCGCTTCTCAGGTTAATTATGCATACAGGCTTTTGCAAACACTTGGCGAAGGTGAAGGTGTGCCTCCTAAATTTGTCTTTATTTTTTCAGATCGAACCGCTCAATCATGGAATGGCATGGAAGGTGGTGGCGTAGTTATCCCGAAGGATGTATCCACGGTTTTCATCGATGTTGGTGAAGATAATCCTGCAGAGCTTGCAATCGAAAAAATGACGGTTGAGCCCACAGTTGTAGAACCGGGCGGCCGTATTAATGTCAGAATGTTTTTGCGATCGACAGGGATTGATCATAAGGCTTTAGTAAGTTGTTCGATCGAAAACCTGCCCGCAGATATGAAGATTGCAGATAAGAAATCCTATCTTTGCCCGAAAGGTGTAGCTACCGAGGCATTGTTTGAATTGCCCGTACCCAAGTTGGAAAATTTGGAATCTGGGCCACAGTATTTTCAAATCGTTGCAAAGCTGACCTCAACCGATGCTTGGGATGCGAATGATAAACGATACGCGACTTTTCAGGTAAGGCCAAAGCCTGGGGTGCTCATCCTTGCAGAAGATACAAAAACACCTCGTATCATCAGAGCCGCACTCGATGCCCTTGGTTCCTTTAAATCGGAGACAAGAGTTTTACAGGGCGTGCCTAAACTTGATGATCTTTCTTCTTTCAAAACGGTTGTCTTGTTTCAAGTTAACAAGCTGGATCCTGCGGTTTTGCAGAAGTTGGTAGCGTATGTAAAGGCCGGCGGCGGCTTGGCGGTTGTGCCTGCGCCTGGCATGAATTTAGAATCGTATAGCACTGCAGAAGCCAAAGAACTTTTGCCTATAACTTACACTTCTTTTGAACGACTTCCCTCAGGAAAGCAGGGTTATTGGCTAGGTGGATTCGATAGCGCCAATGCTCTTACTGCGCCTTTTAAAGATTGGATTGCATCTGCTGATCCTGATTTTAATCGCCCGGAACTTCGCCCTTTTGTACTGGGCCGATGGAAAGTGAAGCCTTCGGAAGATTCCAGTATTCTTGCAAGTTACATAATTGATGGCGCCCTTGCGGATGCTGCTTTGATCGAGAAAAGTTTCGGGTCTGGAAAAGTTGTTGCGTTCACCACGCCCTTGGATGGCAGCAAAATGGAAGGCAATCGGTTTTACAATAACTATTGGCAGGATTCCTCTTTTGGCTTGGTGCTTTTGGATCGAACTGCGAAGTATCTGGGGGGCGAAAGCCGACTTCCTGAATTGCAATTTCTTTCGGGTCAGCCCGTAGTCATCCAGTTGCCTGCACCGCCTTTGAAAACCCCTTTGCAGCTTCGCGGGCCGGGTTTGAGTGCTACAGAGAGTGTTATTAATCTGGGTGAAAATCGCGGACCTTTAGTTTTGAGGCAGGCGGTTGAGCCAGGGAATTATCAGCTTCTTGATAACAAAGGAAAAGAGCTTTCCTCTTTTAGTCTTAATATTGCAGCGGAAGAATGTTACCTCGAAAAGATTGCGATTGAAAAAGTGGAAGAGTTATTTGGCAAGGGATCGGTTGTACCTTTGGGCAAGGATGCTGATTTGACTGAGCGTATCAGACAAAATTACAAGCCACCCTTAGAGTTGATGCCTTGGCTGCTTTTGCTGCTGCCTTTTATTCTTACGATGGAGAGTTTTGCAGCGAACAAGTTTTATAAAAAGGAACCACTCCCTGCATGAAAATGCTTGTATCTACTGCTGAATTGCGGAGGCATTACCTATGGATTGGGTGATTGATCCGCTTTGGCCATGGTCCACTGCAATGGGAATGCTTGGGGCATTGCCCCTGCTTTCAGTGCTTATGCCCTTGGTGATAATATTGGCGGTGGCGGTAGGCTTGCCAGCGGCGGTTCCGTTATTGGCAACTCGGGGTAGCAGGATATTTGCTTTGGCGGGTGGGATGATTTTGGTGGTTCTTGCAATGTTATGGACTGCATTACAGGGGGCGCTGGGTGGTGGTGGATTGATGATGGGTTTTCGAGCGGTAGGTGGGTTGATGTTTTTCGCCCTTCCTGCGTTGCTTGTGGGCATTACGATTTGGACTTACATTGGAATCCCTCGAGCTACTACTTCTAGGATAGGAATTATTCTTTTTGTACGGTTGCTTGCGATGATGTTGGCTTTTCTTGTGGCTTTCAGGCCATCGCTTGCGATCTTTGACAAACAATCTGTTCGCAGCATCATTTATTTGCTCTTGGATTCTTCCGAGAGCATGACGATTCTTGACGAGGCGGATCAAACATCCCGCTGGGATCATTTGCAACAGGTGTTGAAAGATAATGATCCACTTTTAAAGCAGCTTCAGGTTCAAGATACCGAAGTGAAAGCATTTCAATTCTCTTCCCAATTATCAGATTATTTACTCGAGAAGCCCGGTGTTCCTTCGGGTAAAACCACGGATGTTGGCAATGCCCTTAAAGGCGTGATTGATAGAACGGTTGGCCAAGAGCGCTTTCGTGGCTTGTTGCTTTTTAGCGATGGTGCGGATAATGGAACTTCGAGGCAACCTGCCCTTCCTTTGGCTCAGCGCTTGCGCGATCTCTCGCTTAATGTTCATTCATTTGCCTTGGGAAAACCAACCACAACTGCAGGCCAAAACGATCTGGCCCTTGTTTCCATTTCCACTGAACCTACGCCTACTATTCCACTCGGGGGCGAAATCAGTGTGAAGGTAAGTTTGAATGCTCCGGGGTTTGAGAATGCCTTGGTGGGTGTGCGCCTTCTTTTGGATGGTGTGCCCGTTGCTGCTAAAATTTTTCAAGATGATGCTGAAGTGAAAATTGCTGGAGCCCCAGGGCAAACGATTCAGCTTAAGCGGGCAGAGGGCAATGAAATTTTGCTAAGGCATAAGCCACTTGCCACTTTAGGCGAGGTTAAGGTTACGGTTGAGGTGGGCGACCCTAGGCGTGATTTTCTGCCATTGCCCGGGGAAATCAGTGCTGCAAATAATAAAATTGATACTTATGTTACGGTTGTGAAAGAAGGAACTAGGGTTCTATTAGTAGATAAATTGCGGGCTTGGGAACCTCAGTTTATTTGCGATGCGCTAGGCAAGGATTCTAAAATCAGCCTTTTCCCAGTTTGGCTTCGGGGTAATGACAAACCCGATGACGATGTTCAGGACCTATTTCGTTTTGATCAGCGTAATTATGATGCAATTATTTTTGGTGATGTCACCGCTGCACAAGTGAAGGCCCTTGGAAATGATGTACTTGGTCAGATCGAACGAATGGTGTTTGAAAAAGGCACAGGGTTTTTAATGTTGGGCGGATACAGCACTTTCGGTAATTCCGATTGGAAGGGTACTCCCATCGAAAAACTTCTTCCCGTTATGCTTGATGTTCAAGGGCAGATTGATGCACCTGTAAAAATGGTCCCTACCGATGATGGGCTAAGAAGATATTCCTACATCCTTAAAATCTCTAATCAGGTCGCAGGCGCTCAGGGTGCTTGGGCCAAGCTTAAGGAGCTGGATGGCCAAACCAAACTAGGCAGTTTGAAGCCTGGTTTATCTTCTGTTCTTGCAGAATCCGCTAGCAAAGAGCCTTTACTTGTTACTCAGAATTATGGAAAGGGCCGAACCTTGGCCTTCGGAGCGGATACTTCTTACAAATGGATCCGCGATCCTGAATCTAGGCAAAATCATGCGCGATTTTGGGCTCAGATGGTTCGCTGGCTTGCAAAGCAGGAAGAAATGGAGGGCAGTGTTATTGTTATCCCTGATTCTAGGCGCATCCCCGCCAACACTGAACTTGGCTTTCGCGTAGCTCTTCGCGGTAAAGATGGTAATGAGTTGGAAGCTGGCAAATATCAAGTTCAAGTTTTTGGCCCTGATGGTAAAGCGGTTCGTGTTCCAACCTCTAAAAAGGGTACGGAAGAGCGTGGCTTATTTTTAAACTCTGAGTTATCTGGTGAATACAAAATTGAAGTTGAAGCAGAGGGTAAAGACCCTAGCGGGGAAGTGATTGCAGGAAAATCTTCTGCGCGATTCATGGTCTATGATGAAGATCTTGAAATGACTCGTAGGGCTGCAGACCATGATTTGTTGAAGAAGATCGCAACTGCGGGTGGCGGAACTTTCCAACGGGTTGAGGAATTAAAAACTTTCCTGCAAAAGATGCTCAATGAACCTCCCCTGACTGAAAAAGCTGGGGGCAAATATTACCCTGATTGGAAATCCAACATCGGGTCTCCTATTTATGCTTTTATCATGATCTTTTTTATTGGCATCGTTGCTACCGAGTGGTTGCTGCGCAGGTGGTGGGGTTTGGTCTAAGAAAAGCAAGAATATTTGAAATTTCCCAGAGCTATCCCATTCAGCTAATCTAAACGCAAGAAACCCCACTTTTACGAACGTAAAGCATTGTTATTTAATGATTTACGTCAATGCTCACGCTTGTTTTGATAATTTAGGTCGAGGGGCTTTTGGTAGGTTGTTACGGTTGTAGCGAAAAGATATTGGCATTCCTGCAAATGCCTTGTGGAAGAGTGCACTAAGGGGCGTTATGATATTATCTTCCAGTCAGGGTTGGCTGGATCTGCCAGGGATGGCTAATGAGGTCAGGCAGTCCGTTTGTTTTCCGTAACTTTGTGGGGAGGTGGCGGGGTGTTTAATTGCTCAAAGGGTCTTCGGCGATGACGATCAGGCCGCAAGATCTGGGTGACCCGTCTTTCCGAAACGATCTGGGTCTCGAATACAATTATTTGGCAGGGGCGATGGCTAATGGCATTGCTTCGGTCGAATTAGTTGCAGCAATGGCACGCACCGGCATGCTTGGTTTTTTTGGCGCAGCGGGGCTTTCTCTTTCCCGTGTTGAAGATGCAATCCAGCGATTAAAATCTGAAGTCCCCAATAAGCCTTTTGGCTTTAATCTTATTCACAGCCCCAATGAACCCCGTCATGAAATGGCTATTGCAGAGCTTTACCTGCGTGAAGAAATCCGCTTGGTGGAAGCTTCCGCTTATCTTGATTTAACTCTGCCTTTGATCCTTTACAGACTTCATGGCATATACCGTGATGCCAAGGGAAATGTTGTTACGCCAAACAGGGTGATTGGTAAAGTATCGCGTATCGAGGTTGCTACCAAATTCTTCAGTCCTGCCCCAGAGCGATTTGTTAACGAATTAGTTCAACTAGGAAAGCTAACCCCCGAGCAAGCCAAGCTGGCTTCTTTGGTTCCTGTTGCGCAAGATGTCACGGCTGAGGCTGATTCTGGCGGCCATACCGATAACAGACCTGCAATCACACTTGTCCCTACCATCATTGCTTTGCGAGATCGGTTACAAGCGCAGTACAACTATTCGAATCCATTGCGGGTTGGCGCTGCGGGGGGTATCTCGACACCAGCATCTGTTGCAGCGGCATTTATTATGGGCGCAGCTTATGTCGTTTCAGGTTCGATCAATCAATCATGTGTTGAATCAGGTTCTTGCCCAACGGTTCGCAAAATGCTTGCAGAATCTGGGCAGGCCGATGTAGCGATGGCACCTGCAGCAGACATGTTTGAAATGGGAGTGAAGGTACAGGTTTTAAAGCGCGGCACCATGTTCCCCATGCGGGCTCAAAAGCTTTACGAAACCTACAGAGATTACGCTTCGATCGATCTTATTCCTGCGCTGGAAAAAGCGCAATTAGAGAAGACAATCTTCAGATCTTCCCTCGAAGAAATTTGGGAACAGACGAAAGAATTCTTCATCAAGAGAGACCCCGAACAAGTGACCCGCGCAGAGAAAGATCCCAAGCATAAAATGGCTTTGGTCTTCCGATGGTATTTGGGCCAATCCTCACGATGGGCTAATTCAGGCGAATCGACCAGAGTTGTTGATTATCAAATTTGGTGTGGCCCTGCGATGGGGGCTTTCAACGAATGGGTCAGAGGTTCCTTCCTCGAAAAACCCGAGAATCGCAAAGCTGGTATTGTTGCATTAAACCTGTTGCATGGCGCATCGCAGTTGATGCAATTCCGTATCTCCTCTTTGCTCGGTTTGGCTAAGCAGGGAAGCCCTTCTCCCGTGCCTGTCGAATACGAAAAACTTAAAGAGCAACTGGGTTATGCAGGAGTGCCAGCATGAGTGATGCAACTCCCAAAATGAAAATGGAGCCATTGGCCATCGTTGGAGCAGGTTGTTTCTTTCCTGGTTCCGAGGGATTTGAAGCTTTCTGGAGCTTCGTAAAAAGTGGCAAAGATGGTATTACCAAAGTTCCCGCTTCTCATTGGAACCCCGAAGATTACTTCGACAAAGATCCCAAATTCCCTGACAAGGTTTATAGTCAGACCGGTGGGTTCATCTCTCCTGTTGATTTTTCACCAGGCGACTTTGGCATTGCCCCTAACAACCTCGAAGCTACGGATACATCGCAATTACTCGGCTTGATGGCAGCAAAGCAAGCGCTTGAACATGCTGGATACCAATCCGGTATTGGTGACCCAAAGCCCGGCTTGAAACCGTTAGATCGTTCCCGTGCCAGTGTTATTCTCGGCGTTACTGGTACTCTCGAACTCGTTATTCCCCTTGGTGCTAGGCTTGGCCATCCCCGCTGGCGCAAGGCGCTTTCAAAGGCTGGCGTTGATGATGCCACAACTCAAAAAATAATCGATGACATTAGCGCTTCGTATGTTCCTTGGCAGGAAAACTCCTTCCCTGGACTATTGGGAAATGTCGTCGCGGGTAGAATTGCAAACCGCTTTGATTTCGGTGGCACCAACTGCGTTGTCGATGCTGCGTGTGCTAGCTCGCTTGGGGCTTTGCATCTTGCAGCACTAGAGCTTTGGTCGCATCGTTCCGATATGGTGATCTCGGGCGGGGTGGATACCTTCAACGATATTTTCATGTTCATGTGTTTCAGCAAAACTCCTGCTCTTTCTCCCACAGGCCATTCACGCCCCTTCGATGCAGAGGGCGATGGCACAGTACTTGGCGAAGGCCTTGGCCTTTTTGTTCTTAAACGACTTTCTGATGCTGAAAAAGCTGGCGACAACATTATTGCAGTGCTTCGTTCGGTTGGTACTTCAAGCGATGGAAAGGGAGGCGCTGTTTATGCCCCCCGTGCTGAAGGCCAGATGAACGCGCTGCGGGCTGCCTACCAAGAAGCAGGCATCTCCCCCGATTCCATCGATATGGTTGAAGCCCATGGTACTGGCACCAAAGTTGGTGATGCGACCGAGCTTTCCTCGCTTTTGAAAGTGTTTCAAGAGTCAGGCAAAAAAGGTTCTTGGTGTGCGGTTGGGTCTATTAAATCTCAGATCGGGCATACGAAAGCTGCTGCGGGCGCTGCTGGTTTGCTTAAAGCTGCTGCTGCTCTTTACAATAAAGTCTTGCCCCCTAGCATCAAAGTGCGAAAGCCTCTTGAAGGCATGAACCGTGGCAAAGGCCCCTTCTATTTCTCTGGTCAAAAGCGTCCTTGGATTTCAAACCCCAGTCACCCCCGCAGGGCCGCTGTCAGTGCTTTTGGTTTTGGTGGCAGTAATTTTCATTGTGTGCTCGAAGAATATCAGAAGACGAAATCGCAACCCGATTGGGATGGTAATACACAGATTCTTTCGCTTAGCGCTGCTTCCAAAAACGAACTGCTGCAAAAGCTCGATACCTTGAATGCTCAACCCAAGTGGGAACAATGGCGCAAGGATTGCTTTAAGTCGCGTTCGAGTTTTGATCACCGCATGGATTGGCGATTGTTGTTAATTACCCGCAAGGGTGAATCCGATATCGCTCAAGTATTCCAAAAAGCTCGTGAATCTTTGGCGCAGTTTCAGAAAGATAAGCCTCTTCCCCTTGGTATTTTTATCGAGCAGGGGCCACACTCGGGCAAGCTCGCTTTTCTTTTCAGTGGTCAGGGTGCACAGTACCCAGGAATGCTTCTTGATCTTTCTTGTATGTTTCCCGAAATGCTGGATGTCTTCGAAAAGGCCCATGCACTACAACTAAAAAATCAAGCAGAAGCAACATTGCTGGTTGATCTGATTTATCCTCAGACCACTTTCGATCCTAAAGAGGCAGAGCAAGATCTTTTACGCTTGCAGGATACACTGAATGCACAACCTGCATTGGGCGTGATTGAACTGGGTGCAATGAAAGTTCTTAGTCGCTTTGGCTTGACTCCCGATTTAACTGCTGGGCATAGCTTTGGTGAGCTTGCTGCGCTCGCTTGTGCGGGGGCTTTCACCGATGAGCAGTTTCTTGACCTCGCATTCCAACGGGGCAAATGCATGGCTCATGCCTCTACCGGAAACGGCGGCATGATTGCAGTGCTTGCGCCTGAAAAAGATGTCGCAGCTTTGTTTCAGACTAACGGCATTTCTTTGGTTCCTGCCAATCGAAATACTTTAAATCAAATTGTTTATGCTGGGCCTATAGATCAGATTGATCTTGCTGAAAAGGTTCTTGCAGCCAACGGGTTTAAAGCGAAGAAGCTTCAGGTTGGTGGCGCATTCCACAGCCCGATGGTCGCCAATGCTGAGCAACCCTTCCTTAAGTTTATCCAATCGAACATTCAGTGGAATTCAACTAAGGTTCCAGTTTACGCAAACTCCACTGCCTCTGTTTACCCAACGGAAAATGTTGCTGCGAATAAAGTTCTTGCAGGCCAGTTGGCGAAAAGTGTTGAGTTCAGCCAAATGATTTCTGCAATGCACTGCGATGGAGCAACCACGTTTGTTGAAATCGGGCCTGGTGGCAGACTAACCGGCTTGGTATCTGAAATACTTAAGGGCCAAAAGCATAATGCGATTTCGCTTGATGCTAGCCAAGGTAAGAGAGCAGGCGAGTACGATCTCGCAGCATTGTTATGCAAGCTAAGCGCCTTGGGCCTTAAGGTGGATCTTGCCCAGTGGGATAAGGGCTTTGTTGATGCGCCTGTTGAAAAACCAGGATTCACTGTGCCGCTGACGGGGGCTAATTATGTTCGTACCAAAACTGATAAAGTGGAACCCAAGACGCCAAGTGTTCCTAAAGTTACCGCCCCCGTGTTAGTTGCTGCAGAAAAAGTTGCTCCAGTTAAAGTTATTGCAGAAAAAGTGATCGAAACAAAAGTTGTATCTCCATTAAGTTCGTCAAGACCGCTTGAAAATCCGAAAATTATAACCCCAACCATGACCCCGCAAGTAAATCAGGAAGTGAAATCCGTACCGATGTCAAATAGAAATATTAATTCAGAAGGCATAGGTCGTGTGCTTGATGTAACTAAAGCAAGCCTCGATATGCTGCAAAAATTACAAGAACAATCCTCTCAGATTCACAAGATGTTTCTGGAAGGGCAGGAATCTGCACAACGTAATTTGCACGCTCTTATCCAACAGCAGCAGATTGTTTTGCAAGCCTCCTTGGGTTTGAACACTGCGATGCCTCAACTCAAATTCGAACAAAAAGTTCAACCCGTTGTTTCCTACACCCCTGCGCCTCCAACTTCTTTTGTCGCTGAAGCAGTTGCTGCTCCCGTTCCAAAACCTGTTGCACCTTACAAGGCACCTGCGGTTGTTGCACCTGTGATTGTAAGAACGCAAGCCGTGCCTACCCCCGCAATTGTAAGAACGCAACCCGTACCTGAACCAGTAGTTGCTGCGCCTGTTGCGACTTCGGTTTTATCTGCCCAAAACCCTCCGCCAATTGGATCCATCGCTTCGGTTTTGATGATGGTGGTTTCCGAAAAAACTGGCTACCCAATCGAAATGCTTGAACTCGATATGGCTTTGGATGCAGACCTTGGCATCGATTCCATCAAGCGAGTCGAAATCTTGGCAGCAATTCAAGAGAGGTTGCCCGAAGCGCCAATCGTCAAGCCAGAACATCTTGGCTCCCTCAACACGCTGCGCCAAGTTGCGGAATTTCTTCTGGGCTCTAAAGTTGATGACATTAAAGTTGAAGTTAAAAGTAGTGTGCCAGTAGTTGTTGCTGTTGCGCCTGTTGTGGTAAGAAAAACAAGCACAGCGGAATCTGTTTTGATTCAGGTTGTTTCTGAGAAGACTGGCTACCCAACGGAAATGTTGGAACTCGACATGGCGTTGGATGCTGATTTGGGAATTGATTCGATCAAGCGGGTGGAAATACTTGCAGCAATTCAGGAAAAGTTGCCCGAAGCTCCGATTGTAAAGCCCGAGCACTTGGGAACTTTAAATACACTCCGCGAGGTTTTGAATCATCTTGATGATGGAGGTGTTCAGCAAAAAGAAACGGCACACGAGGCGCCCCCCGCAAAAAAATCATTCAGCCAGCCTTCGATTCCTACCGGGCTTGACCGGTTGGTTCCTAGGTTGGCTAAGGTGGCTGGCAACCACGGGACCTTCAGTATTGACAAACAAATACTTGTGACAGGTTCAGATGCAGAATTATCGATCGAAGTTTGTAATGCTATTATCAAACGTGGATTCAAGGCTGAAAAAATCGGCTTGAATGAAGTGATTAATGCATCTTGGGATCGATTGGGTGGGCTCATCATCCTCTCTTCTCCTTTGCATTCAAACGAAGATTTTCTTTTGAAATCTTTAATGGCTGTGCAATCGGTTGGCAAAGCATTGCGCTCGGAATCTTCATCTTCGGGCTCGATACTTTTTGCTGTTACGAGGCTTGATGGGGCTTTGGGTTTTGAATCATTTGCAGATGATCGCAATCCTTTAGATGCTGGTTTGCTTGGTCTGGTGAAAACTGCAGCCCGCGAATGGCCTCTTATCCGTTCCCGTGCCATCGATCTTGATCCTCGCATTGGTATCACTGATGCAGCAGAGAAAATCGCAGACGAAATTTTGTTTCATGGGCCGATTGAAGTAGCTATCAATTCCTCGGGAAGAAGAACCATCCAGCTTGATGTTACGGATGTCGAACTTTCCAAAACGGAATTAAAACTTGAAGGCAAATTAGTGTTGGTTACCGGTGGGGCCCGGGGCGTTACCGCATCATGTGCCCAGGCCATTGCCGATCTTCATGCACCTTCAATTTTAGTTTTGGGCAGAAGCCCCGAACCTACCAATGAGCCCGATTGGCTCATGAAGTTGAATTCGGAAATGGAAATTAAGAAAGAACTTGCAGCCCGATCTGGCGCATCGCTTTCTCCCAAAGCCATCGGCGAACAGTGTAAGCAGATACTTGCGAATCGCGAAGTAAGAACGAACTTGGAAAAGCTTAGTGCTAGTTGTTCTAAGGTGCTTTATCGCTCGGTAGATATTCGCGATGCAGGTTCCGTTGCCCAAATTCTTGCTGAAGTTCAGACTGAGTTGGGGCCTGTTTGTGGCATTATTCATGGTGCTGGGGTTTTGGCAGATGCCTTGATTGAAGATAAGACTGCAGAACAATTCCAGCGCGTTTTTGCAACCAAGGTCACTGGATTGCAAAATATACTTTCTAGTATTGATGTTCATAAGCTTAATTTCTTGGCGATGTTTTCCAGCACCACGGCACGCTTTGGCAGAACCGGTCAGGTTGATTACGCCATGGCTAATGAAGTGCTCAACAAGATGGCGCAGAAGTATTCTCGGCTGTTGAAAAACACCCGTGTTGTTTCTTTCAATTGGGGCCCATGGGAAGGTGGCATGGTGGGCGAGGGCTTGAAAAAACTTTTCCTCAAGGAAGGCATTGGCCTGATTCCTTTGAAGGAAGGTGCAGCCTTGCTTGCGTGTGAATTACTCGCAACAAATTGTTCTGTTGAAGTTAGTGTGCTTGCTAAAGGTTCTTCCATCCCCCGTGAGGAAGTTCCCGCAAAAGTAAAATCAGAGGTTCCCGCACTTCTTACCTTTGAACGAAGACTCGATCTTTTAGAGCATCCTTTCCTCGAGCATCATGTGATTGATGGCAGGCCAGTGTTGCCAATGGCAATTATGCTGGAATGGCTTGCCCATGCAGCCTTGCACGAGAATCCGGGTTATCAATTTCATGGCTGTGATGACTTTAGAATTTTGCATGGTGTGATTTGTGATCAGCCCGAAGCTTTGCAATTGCGTTATCTTTCCGGGGTTCCTCGGGCAACTTCGAATGGCCTTATTATTCCTGTAGAAGCCCGAAGCTTTCGTAATAATGGCAAAGATGTTCTGCACGCAAAGGCAGATATTCTTTTAGTTGAAGCACTGCCTGGCTCTCCTGCAAATCTTCGATCCATCACTGCCCCAAAGGTCGAATATTTGATTGATGATCTTTACCGCGATGTTCTTTTTCATGGCAAGATGATGCATTGTCTGGAAAATGTTGAAAGCTGTGGCGAACGCGGGATCACGTGCTGGGTAAAGGGCGCTCCTGAACCTTCTGAATGGATAAGGCAGCCTTTGAGGCAGCGTTGGATTCTTGATCCATTGGGGTTGGATGCGGTTTTGCAAATGATGATTGTTTGGACTTCCAAGATGCAAAGCATGGGATCATTGCCTTGTAGAATTGGGAGCCTTCGATTGTTCCGGAAACCAGTCTTCAACCAAAAGCTTAAAGCTGTATTGGAAATTCGCAAAGCCAATGAGCTTCATGCGGTTGCAGATGTTGATATGATTGATCCGGTGTTTGGCGTGGTTATGCGTTTGGAAGGCGTTGAAGGCGTTTTAGATGCATCCCTAGCCAGAGCCTTTCGCAAAAATCGACTCGGGAAACCAGCCACAATCTAGACCGGGTTTTGCATGAACAACACGAAGCTCGGCCCTGGCGTACCTGATCAATCTTTTTTTTCTCCCATTGCCATCGTCAGCGCTGGTTGCGTTTTTGCAGGTTCACCCAACCTTGAATCTCTTTGGCAGCTTGTTGCTTCAGGGCAAAATGCTTCGAGCGAGGTTCCATCCGGGCGTTGGGTTTTAGACCCTGCAACCCTTCGTGCTGATTCGATGGCGCAAGCCGACAAGGTGCATACCACCAGAGGTTTTTTTGCCCAGATTCCCGAGCGCAATCCCGAAAAATATCCCCTGCCCCAAGAGATGCTTCAGAAGCTCGATGCTGGTAGTTTGTTTGGTCTGGAAGCTGCTCATCAAGCTTTAAAAGGGAAGATTGAAAAACTGGATCGCCAGCGTGTGGGCGTGATTTTAGGGCATATTGCATTGCCTACCGAGGGCACCTGCAAACTCAACCTTCAAGTGTTGGGGAAAGTTCTTTCAGAAGCTGCAGGGCTGCCCGTTCCCGAAGAATGCTTGGGGGTTGAGCCATCATGGTTATCGCAACCCGCGGCACTTCCCGCTAATCTTATTGCCAAGGCTTTTAATCTTGGTGGGCCTTGCTTCACATTGGATGCAGCATGTGCTTCCAGTTTTTATGCCCTAAAACTTGCATCGGATGCCCTTTATTATCGCAGAGCGGATGCGGTGCTTGCGGGGGGCGTTTCTGGTGCGGATAGCCTTTACACCCACATGGGGTTTAGCCAGCTAAGGGCTTTATCTATGTCGGGTAATTGCAGGCCGTTTGATCATCGTGGTGATGGTTTGATGGTTGGCGAGGGTGCAGGGATATTTTTGCTCAAGCGCTTGCAAGATGCAATCGATGCTGGAGATGAAATTCTAGGAGTGATCAGGGGCATAGGCCTTTCGAATGATATCGGGGGCGGTTTGCTAGCCCCCAATAGCGAAGGCCAATTACGTGCAATGCGTGCAGCATATCAGCAATCGGGGCTCAAGCCTTCGGATATCGATTTAATTGAGTGTCATGCTGCGGGCACCCCGGTTGGCGATGGGGTTGAATTTTCTAGCATGGCTGAATTATGGAAGTCAGAATCCTATAAAGCTAATCAATGCGTTATAGGATCTGTAAAGTCGAATGTTGGGCATGTGCTTACTGCTGCGGGCGGTGCCGGGCTTGCAAAGGTTTTAGCTGGTTTAAGTCGTCAGCAACTTCCCCCTACCGCAGGTTTCGAAGCTTGTTCTTCATCGATCAAAATTAATTCTTCTGCATTCCGGGTTTTAAAAACAGTGCAGCCTTGGGAAAGAAGGCAGGCAGATATTCCCCGCAGGGCAGCGCTTAGCGGTTTTGGATTTGGTGGCATCAACGCTCATGTTCTTGTCGAGGAATGGATAGGCCAGAAACTTCAAGTTGCAGAGCCTCAAGCAGAGCATGGCCCACTTGCTGTTGTTTCGGTTGCAGCCAGAAACGCGGGCGATATTAGCACAGAGCCTTTCTATCAGCGGGCGATAGGTTTTGGCAAAGTTGAACTAGAACCTCTTGTAAATGCCTGGAATGTGCAATCATCAAAAGCAATTGCTGCGGATCTGCCACACAATATAACGCTAAAAGGAAGGCCCAAAAAAGCAGTGGAGTTGCCACTGGATGCGTTTCGAATTCCGCCTAGGGAACTTGAACAGATGCTTCCGCAACAGGGGTTGGCTCTCGATACCGCACGCGAAGCACTTGAATCCATGAAGTTCAAGGAATCTGATTTCCAAAGGATGGGAGTCTTTCTCGGAGTAGGCCTTGATTTAAATACGACAAACTACCACTTGCGTTGGTGGTGGCTTGCAAACAATCGAAATCCTGAATATGCCGATGCTGCAGGCCCTGCATTGAATGCAGATCGAACCATGGGGGCACTTGCAAGTATTGCAGCTTCCAGAATTGCCCGTGAATACAGGGTGGGTGGTGTTGCGTTTACGATTGCTGCAGATGAGAACTCGGGGTTAAGGGCACTCGAAATTGCATGGGATTCGTTGGTGTCTTTTCAGATCGATAGTGCCTTGGTCGGGGCAGTGGATTTTTGTCTCGATCCACGCATGATTGTCCCTCTTGCAAAAGAAGGCAAACTTACGGATGCAATTCTAAACCCTGCTTTAGCTATGGGGAAGACTGGTGTTATCCCGTCTGATGGCTCCGCAGTTATTGTTTTAAAAAGACTTGAAGATGCGGAAAAATCCGGTGATACCATCCTTGCGGTACTCCGGGGTATCGGCACTTTTAAAGACCCGATCGCTAAAGGGATATCAGATAAAGCTTGTAGAACAGCGATGGAAAGTGCCTACCTTTCCTCGGGTATTCATCCCGCAACCATTCAGTATCTTGAATCGAATTCTTCGGGCCTAGAGCAGGAGGACGCTGCAGAGGCCAGAGCTCTTGGCGATTTCTTTTCCCCTAGGCAGGTTTCTGGTCAAGCGGTACTTCATTGCTCCAGGTTTCAACTTGGTTGGTCGGGGGCTGCAACAGGTTTGCAATCTTTGGCAAAAGCTTGCCTTTGTTTAAGCCAGAAAGTGTTGCCCGGCAATGCTATTGAACAACCTGAACTTGATCGCAGATATGAGGACGCCCGATTTCTAGCAGAAAATTTCAGCCCAACTCCGTGGCTTCGAAACAGGGAGGATGGCCCACGCAGAGCAGGGGTTAATTCTTTGGGCAGCGATGGTACTTGGTTTCATATCTTGCTAGAAGAGACCGAATTAGAAGATAGCCCAACAACTCCAAATCTGGCTGCATCAGCTTTCTCTGAAACACTTTTTGCAATTCACGGAGAAGATGCCCCTACTCTTGAAGCTAATCTCTTTCTTTTAAAACAATTTGCATTAGAGGGCAATTTTACTTCGTTGCTTTCTTTGGCAGAAGCTTGGCATGAGAAGAATCTTTCTTTAGCTGATTCACCTTTTGCATTGTCTTTTGTCGTTTGCAATCTTATAGAATTACCTTTGCTTATAGAGGCAGGGTTCAAAATCTTGAAGGGCGATCCTCTTGATTCTTCTGTTGCTGACAGGGTTTTTTATAGTCGCAATCCGCTTGGAAACGAAGGGCAAGTTGCCATGGTTTTTCCAGGGTCGGGAGCGGATTTTGCTTCGATGGGTGCAGACCTATCGCTTCGCTGGCCCCAGAGCCATCTTAATTACGACAAAAATAGTCTCAAATTAAGAGCGCAAGTGCTTCCCGAATTTTACTGGCAGGGCAGGCCTTTTCGCCAACCTTTGCCCCATGAACGAATCATGGCGCAAGTTTCGTTTGGATGCGCCACTGCAGAGATCATGCGGCTTGCACGTATAAAAACAGATTTGGTGCTGGGTTATAGCTTGGGCGAATCAACCGCATTGGTTGCTATGGGCTATTGGTCTGATCGCGATGGGCTTTGGCATGCGCTTGAAGGTTCGACTCTTTTTAAGGAAGATCTTGTAGGTAAAAGGCAGGCAATCGCTCTTTCATGGGGAATGGAACCAGGGCAGGTTCCTGATTGGCTCGTAGGATTGGTGGAAAAATCCCCGGAAGATATCGAGCAATTGTTGGTCGATTTTGACCGTGTTTATTTGCTTATTATCAACAGCCCAAATGAATGTGTCATCGGCGGAGATGCGACTCAAGTCAAGAAGCTGGTCAAACAATTGAACTGCAGATTGTTTCCTTTAAGCACTGAAACTGCAGCGGTTCATTGCGAAGCTGCAAGGCCCATTGCTGATGCTTATCGAAGATTTCATTTGCTGCCAACGAATCTCATGGCAACGCCCTATGTTTACAGCGCGTCGTTTGGTTCTGCTTACGAGGTTACGAAGGAAGCAGCTTCGGAAGCGATCACAGGGCTGGCCTTAAGCACCATGGATTTTAATAAAATTGTAGAAACTGCATACAACGAAGGCGCACGCATATTTTTGGAAATGGGGCCTGGCTCTTCTTGTACCAGAATCATCGCTAATATTCTTAAGGGTAGGCCTCATTTTGCTAAATCGCTAAGCACTATGCGGGGCAGCCAATATCTAGGATTCTTGAAAACCATCGCGGCCTTGATTTCTGAAAGGGTCTCTTTGGATTGCAGCTTCCTTTTTACTCCCACTGATTTGGTGAATGCAAATGGTAATAAGGTGAGTTTGATTACAGGTTCTGCAGGTTTTGCATTCACCGCCCCTAGTTCGAATCGAAGTAGCACTCAAGAAGTTACGGAAGAAAGAATACATTTCATGGAAAATGAGAATGCGCTGCAGCTTCATGGTGTCGAACACGCTGTGAACATGAACCAATCTGCAATGGAAGCCCATGCTGCTTATTTAAAACTTTCGCAATCAACTCTTGGGCAGATGACCGCCCTGGTTGAATTTCAAAATCAGATGCTGCAATCGGTGAACTTGGGCGATACGGAGTTCGATTTTTTTTCTGAGGAGGTTTCTGATAGTACTAGCCCTAACAAACCGTTTGAAATGCCTTTAACACCGCCTAGAACTCTTGATCGGAATGCTTGCTTGCATTACGCCCGGGGGAATATCGCAGGGGTGTTGGGAACGATGTATGCTGAAATTGATGCCTACCCCACTCGAGTTAGATTACCAGATGAACCCTTGATGCTTGTGGATCGAATCTTGGCAATCGAGGGCGAACCTTGTTCGATGGGTTCGGGAAGAATCATTACCGAGCACGATGTTTTGCCCGGTGCATGGTATTTGGATCATGGCAGAATCCCCACTTGCATTGCTGTGGAATCGGGGCAGGCAGATCTATTTCTATCAGGCTTTTTAGGCATCGATCATAAAACCAAAGGCCTTGCAGTTTATCGCCTGCTTGATGCAGAGGTTACTTTCCATCGTTCCCTGCCTGTTGAGGGCGAAGTCATTCATTACGATATTCGCATTGATCGGTTCTTCCGCCATAATGACACTTATCTTTTTCGTTTTTGGTACGATGCCACGGTTAATGGCGAACCTTTCATGGCAATGCGCGAAGGTTGCGCAGGTTTCTTTACAGAAGAAGCACTTGCTGCGGGCAAGGGCATCGCTATTTCAGCAAACGCAGATAAAAAAGAAGAAGTTATTTCAACTCCGCCTTTGCTTCCCATGGCTAAAGAATCTTTTAGTGAAGAGCAATTAGATGCATTGCGCAGCGGAGATTTGGCGGCTTGCTTTGGTGCTCAGTTTGCCAATCTGCCTATTCGTGATCCTGCTACTTTGCCCGGTGGAAAAATGCGGCTTGTGCATCGGGTGCCTCTTCTTGAACCTGAAGGCGGGCCTGCTGGCCTGGGCCGTATTTTAGGCGAAGCCGATATTCATCCTGATGATTGGTTTCTTACCTGCCATTTTGTGGATGATCAGGTAATGCCCGGCACGCTCATGTATGAATGTTGCCTACATACGCTGCGAATTTTTCTTTATCGCATGGGATGGGTGGGAGAAAAATCGAATGTTGCGTTCGAACCAGTGCCCGGTGTTACGGGTAAACTTCGCTGCAGAGGGCAAGTTACTGCTACCACGAAAAAAGTTACCTATGAGGTTTTGATCAGGGAAAGAGGCTACCGCCCAGAACCCTACACCATCGTTGATGCATACATGTATGCGGATGGAAAAAATGTGGTTGAGATAAAATCCATGTCGCTTCGCATGACAGGATGGAGCAAAGAATCGGTTGAAGCAATTTGGTCGGGCGGGATTTCTGGTGCGGTGAAAACACCCCGCTTTGATAATGCCAGTATTATGGCTTTTGCGATAGGCAATCCTTCCGAAGCGTTTGGAGATGCGTACAAGGTTTTTGATGCTGAAAGAAAAATCGCAAGGCTTCCTGGGCCTCCTTATAAATTCCTCGATCGGATCATGGAGGTTAATTGCGAACCTTGGAAGATGGTTGCAGGGGGCGAAATTGTTGCAGAGTATGATGTCCCACTCGATGAATGGTACTTCCGTTCTGAAAGGCAGGCACCAATGCCTTTTGCCATTCTTCTAGAAATAGCGTTGCAGCCTTGTGGTTGGCTTGCTGCTTATTTGGGATCTGCGCTTACTAGTAAGGATGATCTTTCCTTCCGTAATCTCGGGGGGAAGGCTGTTTACCTAGAACCTGTTCTTGCAGATGCCGGGACACTTTCTATCAAGGTTAAGATTACCCGCGTATCATCCTCTGCTGGGATGGTGGTGCAATCGTATTTGTTTGATGTTTTTTGTAAGGGCAAAAGTATCTACAAGGGGGATACTACTTTCGGGTTCTTTTCGAAGGATGCGCTTGCCAATCAGGTTGGGGTTCGTGGCGCAAGTTTGTGGAATGTTGATAAATATGCCCGTTTGGATGCTTTGATTAGCGCAGAACCGCCATTTCCTGATGATTTTTTAAGAATGTTGGATCGGGTGGAATATCTTGAGCAAAAAGGGGGTGCAAACGGTCTGGGTTACATCCGGGGAATCAAGCAGGTTAACCCCAAAGACTGGTTTTTTAAAGCACATTTCTATCAAGATCCTGTTTGGCCTGGCTCGCTTGGCCTTGAGGCAATGATTCAATTAATGAAAATCCTTGCAACAGACTTCTGGCCCGAAGTTGACACTTTTTTGCCTATTGTAAGCCCAGAACCACATATTTGGATTTACCGCGGGCAGGTTATTCCGCATAATAACACTGTGATAGTCGAAGCAACTATTACCAATAGGGATGATCCCTCTGGTTTATTGGTTGCAGATGGCAAACTATCCGTAGATGGCTTGATCATCTATGAAATGAAAGACTTCCGCCTAAAGGCTTGGAAGTCGTAACAGCGATTATTCAGGATAGAACTTTTATGAAATATTCCCGGGTGTATCTCGATGCAATTGGTTACGAACTTCCACCGGTGGTAGTTTCCACCGAGGAACTCGAAACCAGATTGCTCCCCGTTTATGAAGCATTGAAATTCAATGCAGGTCAGTTACTCGCCTGGACCGGTATTCAGGAAAGACGCTGGTGGGAACCAGGGTTTTCTGTTGCTGAAGGCGCCACGCTTGCTGCCAGAAAAGCACTCGACCGTTCTAATGTTACTGCGCAAGATCTCGAAGTTGTTATTTACTCTGCTGTTTGCAGAGAACAATTTGAACCCGCCACCGCTTGCTCGGTTGCAGCGAAGTTGGGCGTTGGTAGTAATGCCCTCGTTTACGATATTAGCAATGCATGCCTTGGTGTATTAAATGGCATTCTTGATATTGCCAACCGAATTGAGCTTGGCCAAATTCGTGCGGGCGTTGTTGTATCTTGTGAAACCTCGCGCGAAATCAACGACACCATGATTGCTGAGTTGCTCAAAAGAAAAAATATCGAAACCTTTAAAGATTCACTTGCTACCCTTACAGGCGGTTCCGGCGCTGTGGCCGTTGTTGTTACAGATGGATCCTTCTCAAGTGAAAAAAGAAGAAAGCTTATTGCTGCCAGTGCTCAAAGCGCAGCAGAGCACCATAGCCTTTGCAGATGGGGCCTGACCAATGATCCCATTCCAGATTTTATCCCCGATGGCGCTTCACCCAAACAAATCATTCAGGGCGTTATTCATGCTGCAAGGCATTTTATGACTACCGATTCAGTTGCGGTGTTGAAGTATGGTGTTGATCTCGGCATGCGCACTTGGAAAAATTTTGTTGGTAAGATCGGCTGGACACCCGATGCCATCGATAAAGTTATCTGTCATCAGGTTGGTGCCCCGCACCGTGATTCGGTTCTTAAAGCCCTTGGAATATCTTTGCACAAGGATTATTCTACTTTTCCATTCCTTGGAAATATCGGTACAGTTTCCCTGCCCTTGACCGCAGCGATTGCAGAAGAACGAAAATTCCTGCTCCCAGGAGACAGGGTTGGCTTGCTTGGGATTGGCAGCGGGCTTAACTGCCTAATGCTGGGCGTAGAATGGTAGTTGGTAATAAGCCTGGCGATGGTTCAGGTCCTCCCCAAACCCTTTTAAATTGGATCAGGGAGAACCCTTCCCTTTATCCTTTCCAGGGTAAATATCTAAACCTCGGCAATCATAAACTTCATTACCTCGATGAAGGCTCGGGCAAACCCGTGTTTATGATTCATGGCAACCCGACATGGTCCTTTTTTTATCGCAACTTGATTCCCGCACTTTCGAAGTTCATGCGGGTTATTGTTCCTGATCATGTTGGATGCGGGCTTTCCGATAGGCCCACCGATGAACAATACAGCTACACGCTTAAAAGCAGGCTCAACGATCTTGATACGTTGATCAATCATATTGCCCCGACTGGAAAAATCAGCTTGGTTGTGCATGACTGGGGTGGCATGATTGGAACCTCTTGGGCCGTGCGCAATGCCTCTAGAATTGAAAGCATTGTTTTTTTGAACACAGCAGGGTTTGGTCTTCCGCAAGGCAAGCCGCTTCCTTGGACTCTCAAGGTCTGCAGATCTAAGGTTATTGGATCATTGATGGTGCGTGGGTTTAATGGGTTTTGCTTGGGCGCTGCACGATACTGCTCTATTAAAGGTCTTAATAATAACGTAAGAGCTGGCTTTCTTTCGCCTTATTCAAGCTGGAAAGATCGGCTTGCTATATTCCGCTTTGTGCAGGATATCCCCATCAATCCGCAGCACCCCTCGTATGAGATTATTGAAGGCACCAGATCCGGCCTTTCTAATTTGAATGATACACCCAAAATCTTTTGCTGGGGAAGACACGACTTTATCTTCAACGACGATTTTCTTGCGGAATGGAAAAAACATTTTCCCAACGCAGATTATAATGTCTTTGAAGATGCTGGGCATTACCTTCTCGAAGATGCCCCTGCCCCGATCATTGCGAAGATCCAAGAATTCTTCATGAAACACCCCGGGGGTTGAGCCATGCAGGGCTCGCTTAATATCGCCAACCTAGTCCGGGAAATGGCGCATGATTTTCCCGATGCCGTTGCTGTTATTGTGCAAAATGGTGCGCACCTTTCTTCCGGCCCAAAAATCTCTGCCCAACTATCCTTCTCACAATTACAGAATTCCATCGATGCCGCTGCCCGTGGCCTTCTCGATCAGGGATTTCAACCTGGAATGCGCGTTGCGGTTATGGTCAAGCCAGGCATTGAGTTCCTCCAAGTTGTTTTTTCACTTTTCACCATTGGCGCAACGGTTGTAGTCGTTGATCCTGGGCTTGGGTTAAAGGGAATAGGCTCTTGCCTTAAAGAAGTTCAACCTGATGCATTCATCGGGATTCCACTTGCGCAAATGGCAAGGGTTCTCCTTGGGTGGGGTAAAACTTCCATCCGGAAAACCATCACTGTTGGAGGTGCCATATTTGGAACCCGGTGGTCGGATGTTTTACGAAAAGGCTCCGTTTTAAATACACCTTTGGTATGCAACGCTGTTGATCCCGCTGCTATTTTGTTTACGAGTGGTAGCACTGGGGTATCCAAAGGCGTGGTGTACGAACATGAGCAATTTCATGCCCAGGTTCAACTTCTTAAAAGCCTTTATAAAATTGCTCCGGGTGAAATTGATCTCCCAACCTTTCCTCTTTTTGGGCTTTTTTCTCCAGCATTGGGTATGACTGCGGTTATTCCAGAAATGGATTTCACCAAGCCTGCTAAAGCTGATCCGTACAAGATTCTTGGTGCCATCAGGCATTTTAAGGTGACTAATCTTTTTGCTTCTCCTGCTTTGCTTCGTCGATTAGCAAGCCTTCCGAAAGATATTGATTTCCCAACACTAAAGCGCATTCTTTCTGCGGGAGCCCCAGTGCCCGCTCGAGATATTGCCAATCTCGCCAACCGATTAAATCCTGGAATTCATCTGCATACCCCCTATGGAGCGACCGAATCTCTTCCTGTTACAACCATTTCTAGTGCCGTTATTCTTTCCGAAACCCAACAATTCACCTCTTCAGGGAAAGGTGTTTGCGTAGGTAAGCCTGTTGAAGGCGTCGATGTTCGTATTATTAAAATCGATGATGCTGCAATTGAAAACTGGTCTAAATCCCTACGGGTTACTCAAGGGGAAATTGGTGAATTGGTAGTTCGTGGCCCGGTTGTTACCAAGCATTATTTCAATCGCCCTGTTCAAACAAACCTTGCAAAAATTCTTGATGCTGATGGCCAAACCCTCCATCGAATGGGTGACCTTGGGTATTTCGATTCTGAGGGAAGGCTTTGGTTTTGTGGCCGGAAATCTCAGCGCGTACTCTATGCTAATAAGCTTTTTCATACCGTGCCTATCGAGGGAATATTTGATTCGGTTCCTGGTGTTTTTCGTAGCGCCCTTGTAGGAGTTGGGCCCGTAGGATTACAACTCCCTGTTGTTTGTGTCGAAAAAGTAAAAGGTATGGTTAGTGATCAAGAGTTATTACGGAACCTTGCAAGTAGGGCTTTGCTTTATCCTGAAACTAAAGACATTAATAAGTTTTTGATCCATCCCTCCTTCCCGGTAGACATAAGGCATAATTCTAAAATCAAGCGGGAAGAACTTGCGGTTTGGGCTGCAGGGAGGCTTTCATGAAAGTGTTAGTAACAGGGGGTGGTGGTTTTCTGGGCTCTGCTATTTGCTCGATGCTGGTTTCACGGGGCGATAAAGTTCATAGCATTTCCCGTAAGCCCCATGCAGGATTAACTGCAATGGGCGTTGCCCATTTTCAAGGCGACTTGGCTGATGAGCAAGCTATTCATCTGGCGGCCCAAGGTTGCGATGCAATCATTCATACTGCTGCCAAGGCCGGTATTTGGGGCGATTACAATAGCTATTACCAAACCAATGTTGTGGGTACTAAAAACATTCTTGAGGTTTCTAAAAGCCTGGGCATTTCTAAATTGGTATACACCAGTTCGCCTAGTGTGGTTTTCAATAATGGAGACATGGAGGGCGTTGACGAAACGGTCCCCTATCCTGAAAGCTATCTTACTGCATACCCAAAAACCAAAGCCCTTGCGGAGCAAATGGTTTTGAAGGCGAACGATGATACCCTTGCAACGGTGGCATTAAGGCCACATTTAATATGGGGGCCGGGCGATAACCATCTCGTCCCCAGAATTCTCGCACGTGCCAAGGCGGGCAGACTTCGCAAAATCGGAAATCGCATTGTCATGGTTGATTCTGTCTACGTTGATAATGCTGCAAGTGCCCATCTTTTGGCGCTGGATCGATTATCCTTTAGCTCTTCTTGTTCAGGCAAGGCTTACTTTATTTCCAATGGTGAACCTTGGAAACTTTGGGATTTGGTGAATGAAATCATTTGTGCGGGCAATGGCAAGGCGGTG
>Ga0208226_1000001_pt1 | contig 125179 bp, 87 predicted proteins | sample LakMenE18May11ns_FD_150713 | JGI IMG/M metagenome (GOLD analysis project Ga0208226, IMG submission 150713) | Freshwater microbial communities from Lake Mendota, WI - 18MAY2011 deep hole epilimnion ns (SPAdes) | ecosystem: Environmental > Aquatic > Freshwater > Lake > Epilimnion/Euphotic zone ... | reverse complement strand
CAACTGTTCCACCACTGCACAACGAGGCGCATTGGATTGGTTCAAGAAGTTTCATGATGCTTCCAAGCCTGTTTTCGAAGAACTATATCGCAGTGTTGCAGATGGTTCTGAAACTCGCAGAACGCTTGAATCAAACAGCCATCCTGATTATCGCAAGAACCTTGAAGTTGAACTCAAGGAAATTGCAGATAGCGAAATGTGGCGTGCAGGCGCTGCAGTGCGAGCACTCAGGCCAGAACGAGCCAACGACAAGAAGTAAGTTCTTCTTCTACGCATCGTAATATCAATCGCAAAACCCCGGGTAACCTTACCTGGGGTTTCTGCATTCACAGCCGTCTTTTCATAGCTGCAACTTCGTTTCGATTTATGTTTATTGTTCTGGGCCACTTAAGCAAAAAGCTGATTAAGCAAAAAGTTCATCAAAATATCATTGGACTTATAGCTCAGATTGCTGAAACTGATGTGATCATTTGTTTTTTGTCAAAGGGTGCATCATGAAAATAAAACTAGTTCTCTCGTTTGCAATTCTAACTTCTATGGCGATTGGGTTTGTTATCACCGCTGATGAGCCGGTGAAAAGTGTTAAGAAAGATTTGCCTGGCCCACAAAGTTCGGGCGAAGTAAAACTCCCCAATGGTTGGTCATTGAAACCTGCAGGCAAGCAAATCCCTTTGGGTGATTTTCCCGTTAACATGGTGGTGCACCCCAGTGGCAAATATCTTGCAATCCTTCATGCAGGTTATGGCCCACACGAAATTCATATTGCAGAACTTGATAAATCGGGCGCAACCATCATCAGCAAGGTTGGTATCAAGCAGACTTTTTGTGGTATTTGCTTTTCCCCCGAAGGCGATAAGCTTTATGCCAGTGCTGCAGAGTTTGCCAGCGCTTATGTTTACGATTTTAAAAATGGCTACCTCTCTAACCGGAGCGAGATTAGCGTAGCAGATGAGAAAAGTAAATTTGTCACCACGGGGTTGGCGCTAGATTCGAGTGGTAAGAAAATCCTTGCTGCAGGTTGCTGGAGCCATTCGCTTAGCATAACTCCGCTTGATAAGCCAGAAACCCGCAATATGGTCGAACTTAAAGCTGAGTCGTATCCATTTGGTTTTCTTGCGTTGCCTAAAAAAGAACAGGCATTGGTTAGCCTTTGGGGCGCTTCCGCTGTAGCACTCATTGATACCAAAGAAGCCAAAGTTCTTGAAACATGGCCCACTGAAAGCCATCCAACCGAAATGGTTTTATCCCCCGATAACAAAACTCTTTTTGTTGCTTGCTCGAACTCCACACGCGTTAGCATTCTTGATGCCTCGCAGAATGGTAAAAGCTTGGGCACGCTTAATTGCGCACTTTATCCCAACGCACCCAATGGCAACACCCCTGGTAGTCTGGCTCTTACAAACGATGGAAAGATCCTTCTCGTAGCTAATGCGGATGCTAATAATCTTAGCATGTTTCAGGTGGAAGATCCGCTTAAGCCTGTGCCTATGGGCTATATTCCTGCTGGATGGTATCCAACAAGTGTTCGCATTAATCAGATTGATGGAAAAATCTATTTCTGTAACGGTAAAGGCTTAACCTCGAGGCCGAATTCGCAGGGGCCCAATCCTCTTGCGGCCAAGGATCTTCCTATTAGGCAGTATATTGCAGGCCTTATGCAAGGTTCGTTGGGGGTTCTGGATATGCCCACACCCGAGAAAATGATCGCCTTCACCAAGGAAGCATATTCTTGCAGCCCTCTTCAGGCGGATAATCTTCCAATGGCCCAATGGCCCAGTAGTAATCCCATCCCCAGAAAAGTCGGTGACCCCAGCCCTATTAAGTATTGCATTTATGTCATCAAGGAAAACCGCACTTATGATCAGGTGTTTGGTGATATCAAAGAAGGCAATGGCGACCCATCCCTTTGCATCTTTGATGAAAAGGTAACACCCAATCAACATAAGATCGCAAGAGAGTATACCTTGCTCGATAACCTTTATGTGGATGGTGAAGTTTCTGCAGATGGCCATCAATGGAGCATGGCTGCTTACTCTACTGACTTTGTGGAAAAGGTTTGGCCTTTGACCTATCGTGGCAGCCCACTTAAAAAGCTTACTGCTTATCCTTCGGAGGGTGCCTTTGATGTTATCGCCCGGCCTGCGGGTGGTTACATCTGGGATCGTTGTGCAGAAGCCAAGGTCTCATTCCGCAGTTATGGCGAATGGATTGATAATGCTAAAAAACTAGGCGAACCTTCTAAGGCTAGGGTCAAGGCACTTGAAGGCAAGTTTGATCCTTTCTATCGGGGCTATGATCTTGATTACCCTGATGTAAAAAGAACAGAGCGCTTTTTGGAAGAAGTTGCCCGCTTTGAAAAAGAGGGTGGCATGCCCCAGTTAAGTATTGTTCGACTTCCAAATGATCACACCTATGGCACCAGGCCTGATAAGCCAACCCCAACTGCGATGGTTGCAGAAAACGACCTAGCTATGGGAATGCTGGTAGAGGGCCTTTCCAAGAGTAAGTTCTGGAAAGAGACTGCAATTTTTGTGATTGAAGATGATGCACAAAATGGTTCGGATCATGTGGATGCACATCGCACCATCTCGCTGGTGATCAGCCCTTATACGAAGCGCAAATTTGTAGATTCCACCATGTATTCAACTTCAAGTATTTTAAGAACCATGGAACTGATTTTAGGGTTAAAGCCCATGAGCCAGTTTGATGCTGCTGCAACCCCGATGTTTAATTCCTTTCAAGCAAAACCTGATCTGACTCCTTTCAAGCATGTTGCAGCAAAAGTTAGCCTGACAGAAAAGAACACCGAGAAATCGTGGGGCGCGAAGCAGTCTCTTGCCTTTGATCTTGATAAAGAAGATGCAGCAGATGATTTACTTTTTAATGAAGTCATTTGGAAATCGGTCAAGGGAGCCAATAGCCCCATGCCTTCGCCTGTAAGGGCGGCTTTCTTCCTGCCCAAATATGCCACCAAGCCTGTTTCTAAAGATTAAGCTTGATGACTTTGTATCTCTAACGCCCATGGAGAATTGCAATGCCTTCCGCCCAGAAGGCCGAGACCAAAGATACTTCCCCTGCTTGGTATTTCACACTCTGGAAAGTTCCATCGGTACCCGCAGCCCTAGCTATAACCCTTGGCTTCTTAATCGATATTGCATACCAACCTCCGTTGCTATTCATGATGGCGTTGTCGTTGGGCCTTCTTCTCGCTTGGTTAGTTTGCATCGTTGGGAAGAAGCTAAACCTTGCTCTGATATATCTGCTGCTTTTCATTGTTTGCTTGGGCGCATTCAGGCACTTTATTGCTGCCCGCTTGGTTACTTCCGACGATGTTAGGCGCTCTCTTGAAGATTCGCTTTCTCTTTGCAAGTTTAAAGGTTATCTGCAGGAAGAACCAAGGCTATGGGTTGGCGAAACGAATAATCCGTTACGGACTGTTCCTGCTGCCAATCGAAGTTCCGCAATTCTCTACTTGCTTGAGATGCAACAAAATGGCGTATGGAACCCGGTCAAAGGTAATTTAAGGATGGTGAGTAATGATACCTTGGCAGAGTTTCATTTAGGGGATACGGTCGAAATAACAGGGCGAGCCAAGTTGATATCAGCGCCCATGAATCCAGGCGAATGGGACTACCGGAGTTTTCTAAATCAACAGGGCATTTATGGCGAAATCAGGATCAATGATTCTTCAGCCATTCGAATGGTTGAGGAAGGATCGTGGTTCAACTTTTCTTCTTTATTGTGCTTCATCCGGGCGAGGGCAGCCAACCTTCTTGTCAGCAATCTGCCTACGCCTGAAGGCCCTCTTGCTGAGGCATTGCTTTTGGGCGATAGCCCTTTATTGCATAACAGCGAGTGGGATAAATTTAAAAATACCGGGGTGCTTCATGTGCTTGCGATCAGTGGGCAACACCTTGCAATATTAGGTGGAACTTTGGCATGGTTACTGCGTGCCTTCAGATTCAAGCCTGCATCCATTGCCTTCATGGTAACTCTTTTTCTTTTGGTTTATGCGCTGCTTACCGGGGGTAGGCCCTCTGCGATGCGTGCTGTCATCATGGTGGGATGCTTCAGTTTGGGAATTATCCTGCGTAGGCCTGCGCCTGCAATTCATACCCTTACCGCTTCTTGGATCATTCTTGCGTTTGTCCAACCATGGGATTTATTTAGCCCCGGATGCACTCTTTCATTTCTTGCAACTGCTTGCCTAATCTGGGTGATTCCAAAGTTTTCGCAACCAGAAGAAAGCCCGCTCGAGCTTTTAACACATGAATCTAAACCCTTATGGCGCAGAATCCTTGCTGATTTTTTGAAGGCAACACGCGAACTCTTTTTTATCTCGGCTATTGTCTGGGTTTTTGTAACTCCCTTGGCAACTGCATTTACCCATGTTGTTTCACCCGTTGCACTTTTAATTGGCCCGCCTCTTATCATCCTGACAACCATTGCGCTTTTAGCAGGATTCATTGGCATTGTTTTGGGAAGTTTTATCAGTCCGATTGCGGTGGTCGCAACTTGGATTATTTTCCCCTGCCTTTGGTTATGTGGCAAACTTGTTGATCTGGCTTTGCTGATCCCCATGGGCCATTTTTATCTTCCCGATTTCCCCTTTTGGTTGATTCCGCTCGGGTATGCCTGCGTTTTTATCTGGCTGAATTGGGCTTATCTATTGCCTAAATATGCATGGTACTGCGTTGGGATTCTTTGGACTTTGCTTTTTATCTTCCCTATTCGAATACCGCCTAGAGATCTTTGCGTTACGTTTTTGGCTGTGGGGCATGGCACCTGCGTTGTGATGGAAACTCCAGATGGAAAGGTGTTGGTATATGATGCTGGGTCGATCTCGGGGCCTGAAGTTTCACGCAGGAAAATTGCTCCTTTCCTTTGGTCGAAGAAAATTACCACCATCGATAAGTTGTTAATCTCTCATGCAGACCTTGATCACTTCAATGGCTTGCCTTTCCTGTTGCAAAGTTTCAATGTGCGATCGGTGGCAACAACCCCAAGTTTTTCTCAGAAACCTACTCCGGGTGTTGCTTTGGTCAACCAATTGCTTGGCAATCCCCGTGCGAATCTTGAATTGATCACCAAAGGTAAAAGCTGGAGTTCTGGTGGTGTTGATTTTGAAGTGCTTCACCCGCCTCAAGTTGGCCCCTCGGGAAATGAAAACACCCGAAGCATGGTTATAGAAGTTGGTTACAAAGGCTTCAAAATGCTTTTGACAGGCGACTTGCAAAGCCCCGGTTTAGAAATGGTAATGCAACTTCCCCCAAAGGAGATTGATGTGCTGATGGCGCCACACCATGGAAGTACCAAATCTTTACCCTCTGAATTTTTGCATTGGTGCCAGCCCGCAAGTGTGGTGATAGGCACACAGGGGGATATTTATCCCTCTATGCCATTGCCTGTAAACTCATCATCTAATTGGATGTCAACGAGAGAAGAGGGCGCGATAACTTTGCGTTTTCATAAGTCAGGAATTGCAATCGAGACTTTCATGAATTCGAAAAGCGAAGCGTTGCCTGAAGGAATGCTTCATTAACTTTGGTTAAGGGTTTACAAATTCATGTTCGGGGTTTCGTAGTGAAAGCACCGGGCAGGGGGATTTTCGCACAAGGGTTTCAGCAAGGCTGCCTAAAAACAAGTGCGCCAACCCTGTATGCCCGTGAGTTCCAAGGATGATGAGGTCGATGTTTTCATCCGTTGCGAGGGAAATGATTTCGTCAAGTGGGTTGCCTTCTTGACAGTGGGAAATCAATTCAATCCCATGATGCTTGTACGGTTCGAGAAAATCAGCAAGCGATTTGCCAGCAGCAAGTAGCATGGGTTCAATGTTGGAAAGTGCAACAGATGGATTGATGAATCCCATTTCAGGGATGAATATTGAAACATCTTGAACCACATGGAGAACATGAAGTTTTGCACCGAATTTAGTGGCAAATTCTAACCCATAGCGGATTGCACTTTGAGATTGTTTGCTGAAATCGGTCGGCACCAATATGGATTTTAAAGTAATCATGCCCCTATCTCCGGATATTTGGTGGAAACACGGGCCAACCATGGCCTATACAATCATTATATACCAACGAATTTGCGAAATCGTGCGCGGAGCAATTTTGTCATCTCGCCCGGCACGCCATCACCTATTTTTCTTCCATCACATTTTACCACTGAGATTACTTCTGCAGCAGTGCCTGTAAGAAAACATTCATCTGCAACAAAAACATCATGCCTGGTTATTACAACTTCCTGCACCGTAATTTTTTCGGCCCTCGCAAGATCCATTACCGTATTTCGGGTGATGCCTTCGAGGATACCACATTGGGGCGCGGGAGTTTTTAGCACTCCGTTCTTAACCAAGAAAATATTGTCTGCGGTGCACTCTGCAACTTCGCCCAGATGATTAAGCATGATTGCTTCGGGTACGCCTGCCCTGTTGGCTTCAAGCTTTGCAAGAATGTTATTGAGATAATTCAGCGATTTGATTCTGGGGTTTAATGCGTTGGGGATATTTCGAATCGTTGCTGCTGTTATGATTTCCATCCCTTTTTCGTACATCTCTTCGGGATAGATGGAGATATCATCCACGATGATGATGATCTGGGGGTTCGTTGTTTTTCGTGGGTCGAGCCCAAGGTTGCCCACCCCTCTCGATACGATAAGCCTTATATAACCATCTTTTTTTGCGTTCGCTTGTACTGTATCTTTTACCGCTTTGCACATCTCATCGATACTTAGCGGGATGGTCAAATCAATAGACTTGGCGCTTTCGTAAAGCCTGACGATGTGTTCATGCAATTTAAATACTACAGAGTTGTAGATTCGAATGCCTTCGAAAATCCCATCACCATAGAGGAAGCCATGGTCGTAAACAGAAATAACCGCATCAGCTTTTTCAACAAGCTTGCCATTCATGTAAATCTTAGACATTAAAAAACTCCGAAGGATGCCAGAAGATTATTAAAAGCCTGCTTGGCGCCTAGTTTCGTCCGGGTGATTCTCATCTTCCGGAAGATTATCAAATGATTCAGGCCTAACTATGCCAAAGGCTTCAGGCTGCAGTTGAAGAGGCACTTCCACATGGCCTGCAACAAGTTTAATAATTCTATGGGTTCCACGGGCAATCTCAAGATTATGGGTGACCATGATAATGGTTACATTGTCGATTTCGTTCAATTCCCGCAGTAGTTGTACGATTTCTCGCCCAGTATCTTCGTCCAAGTTTCCTGTGGGTTCATCTGCAAAAAGAAGTGCAGGGTTACCAATTAAAGCCCTTGCGATTGCTGTTCGCTGCATTTCACCACCCGAAAGTTCTTTGGGTAAATGGTGCATTCGATGGCCTAAGCCCACTTTTTCCATCAGGGTGATTGCCCGTTTTCTCGCTACGCTTCCATTGCCCAGCCATGAAAATACCGAGCTTCGAATCATTAACGGGATCATTACATTTTCGAGCGCAGTCAATTCTGGAAGTAGATGATAAAACTGGAAGATGAAACCGAAATCATGATTGCGAAGATGGTCTCTCTTATCTGCGGAGAGGTTGTCGATTCTTTTTTCTCGGTAATAGATTTCCCCTGCATCGGGTTTGTCGAGCGAACCCAATAGATGCATCAGGGTGCTTTTTCCCGAACCTGATGCGCCCACCACGCTTAGAAATTCCCCTTCTGCAACTTCCATATCCACGCCCTTTAATACTGGCGTGCTGATCGCACTCTTGCGATAGATCTTATGAAGATTTCGCGCATACATGAATGTATTTCCAGCCATTAGCTTTTATCCTTAGTTGAAATTATTCATATCGTAGCGCACGTACCGGATGCAGCATCGATGCCCTTAATGCAGGGAGTATGCTGAAAAGAACAGCAATCCCGATCGATCCCAGATTTACCAGAAACACACTAAGCAAATTGATGTCAGTGGGGATCTTGTCAAAATAGTAAACATCCCGTGGGAAGATATCTTGGCCCGTTACATTTGCAATAAACTTCTCGATATCGTTGATATGCACTGTTATTTCCAAGCCTATGATGGTGCCTAGTCCCGCACCCACCAAACCCAGTAGAAATCCATAACCAATGAATATGGTTAGAATTCCACCATTCGATGCACCCAACGCTTTTAGGATTCCTATGTCCCTGGTTTTCTCTACCACGATCATCGAAAATATCGCTAAAATTCCAAAGCCTGCCACGGCTATGATTAAAAACAAGAGTATGTTCAAAATCCCTTTTTCAACTCGGATTGCTGCAAGAACTGCACCCTGCTTCTGTTCCCAAGTTTGCACTTCCAAGGGCGCATTGGCAAATAACTCTCTCAGCCTTGCAACCACTTTCGGCGCTTTGTTGTAATCCTTCAATTTGATTTGTATGCTCGTAACACGATCTTCCATCGTGCGCAGTTTTTGAAGGTGTTCGATGGGCATAAACACATAGTTCGAATCGTATTCGCTCATCTCTGATTTAAAATAATCAGAAACCACAAAACGATCGAATACAGGCGACATCTTTGCGCCACTCACTGTTGTAATCACAACTTCATCACCCGGTTCCAAGGTTCGAACATCCTTGTTGGGAAGATCTGCAGGCGCATTGCGATCGCGGTAATGGGCGATGGCATATCCTAAAATCACGCCTTGGGGTTCGTGGGGTTTGCTTGGTGGTGGATCGGGTGGTGGCGGTTCGTTCAGGTTGGGCGCTTCTCTGGGTCCAGGAAAATCTATGCCCCTCGATGCCCGCCTGATGATAAACCTCTCACGCGCATTTTCATCCAGATTAAAAGTAGGCTTCTCATGATTCTTCGGGTTCACCAGATGCTCTGCAAATCCACCCACAGCTTTGCGGCCTTCGGGTTCTATCCCGATGATTCTTACAGGTCGGGTAAAGGGAACTTCACGAAAGTTGAACTGCAGCATCGCAAAGATTTCAAGCGTTGCTGTCATCGCATCGACTTCGGTGCTTAAGAAAGGGTCGTTTCTTATGAGAGCCATTTTACTGGGCGCATCGGTAAAACCATCGTAATCGTAGGCCTCAAGCACCACATCCGAAAGCAGGCCATGCAACCTTTCCTTCAATTTCGTACTGAATCCACCCATGACGCTGTTCACAACGATCAGGGTTGCAACCCCCAGCATCACGCTGACAATGCATACCATCGCCAGATATCGGGTTCGTAAATATTTCCAGCACAGCAAAAGCTTGTACAAGTACCACCTCAATCCTTGAGAACAATTCAGTCTAGGGCTTAATGCCTATTCTTCCTTCGAAGCCACCGCTTCTTCCCGATGCTCGGGCCTTAATAAAGGAAATAGAATCACATCCCGAATGGTTGGAGTGTTCGTAAGCAACATCACCAGCCTATCAATACCAATGCCCAGTCCACCTGCGGGGGGCATACCATACTTCAACGCTTGAACAAAATCGTCGTCCATTTTTGACATCGAATCTTCTTCCTTCAAGCCACCAAGTTGTTGGCGGAAGGTTTCTTCCTGCGTGACCGGGTCGTTCAATTCGGTGTATGCATTGGCTAGTTCCATGCCACATACATAAAGCTCGAATCGTTCTGCGATTTCTGGGTTACTTGTTTTTCGTTTGGTCAGTGGGCAGAGTGTAGCAGGGTAATCGTAGACGAAAATAGGGCCCATTAAGTTGTGCTCGACTTTCATTTCGAACAGTTCCTGAATGATCACATCTTTATGTTTGCCCTTGGTGTTTAAACCCAAGGCAGTCGCCTTTTGGGTTACAGCCTCCGCATCTTCCATGGCAACGCCAACATGCTCTTTGAATAATTCAGAGTAAGTTGCCCTGCGCCAAGGGGCTGTGTAATCAACTTCATGTGCGCCAAAAGGCCGAGTAGTTCCTTCGCCAAGATTTTTGATGCATGCAAGTATCAAGCCTTCGGTAAGGTCCATCATGGATTGATAATCGCCATAGGATTGGTAGAGTTCAAGCATGGTGAATTCGGGATTGTGCTTGGGGCTGATGCCTTCATTGCGGAACACTCTGCCGATTTCATACACCTTTTCGATACCACCCACTAGAAGTCGTTTTAGATGAAGCTCTAAAGCGATACGAAGGTATAGTTGGAGATCCAAGGTATTGTGATGGGTGATGAAAGGCCGTGCTGCAGCGCCGCCTGCAATGTTATGCAGCGTGGGCGTTTCCACTTCCCAAAAGCCTGAATCATCAAGATGGCGCCTGATCGTTCGCACCATAAGAATTCGCTCTCGGGTGCGCTTTAAAGTTTCGGGTGTGTAGATTAAATCCAAATAACGATGGCGTAAACGGAATTCGATATCTTGCATCCCTTGATATTTATCTGGGTGGGGCAGAAGCGATTTACCTAAGAAAGTGATCTTGGTTGCGAAGACTGTCAGCTCGCCTGTTTTTGTTTTGCCGTACGAACCATCGATGCCCAGAAGATCGCCTAGGTCGATATGCTTTGCAATATCCCAACCCAGTTCGCCTACTTGTTTCTTGCCTATCATTACTTGAACTTGGCCAGTCCAGTCACGCAGATCGATGAAGTAAACATTGCCCATGCCCCTGCGCAGGACGATTCTTCCTGCCAATCTGGTTTGAACTGGGTTTTCTGGATCGACGGGTAACTCGCGTACTTGAGCAATGGGAATATGATTATCGAAGCGCTGGCCCCAAGGGTCAACACCTAAGGCAGTCAGGGCTTTTACTTTTTCAGTTCGTACGCTTTCAAGGCTTTCAATTGGTTCTGTCACAACAATTCATCCATTTCACTCAGGAACAATGGCAGACAATAGTCTGCGGTCCATGATTTTTATGACCTGCCGGTGCGTGGATCATCACACGCCTTGTCGCAAAACCCGATCAGGCCTACACTTTCGACTCCTAAAGCATACCCAGAACCGCTAGAAACGTACTAGATCGATCTTGGAGAAAAGCCTTTTGTGGCTTCTAAACCCAATAAAAATCTTCTTAAAACAGCTACTTGCTTCTGAGCCTATCTTGACTTATCTTGCTGTATTGCTTGTTTTTACGAAAAAAGAGAGGTTCAAATGAAACTTGTAGAATCCACTTGGGAAGATGTCAGCAAACTCGATAAAAACACCCCTGTTGTCATCCCCATAGCTGCAATCGAGCAACACGGCAGACATTTGCCCGTTTCTGTGGATTCCATGCTTTGTGGCGAAGTTATCCGCAGAGTTTCTGAAACCCTTCATGGCAAAGTATTATTTGCTCCTCTCACTTGGTTTGGTAATTCTCACCATCACATGGATTTCGCAGGCACTCTTTCAGCGAACCCTAGGCTTTATCTCGATATGCTCAACAACCTTGCGGATAATTTCATCGATCATGGTTTTAAACGCATTGTGTTTATCAATGGTCATGGCGGGAATATTTATCCTGGCAAGCAGGCCACCTTTGAACTAAGGCAGAAATACAGGCATCGTTCTGATCTTCTTCTTTTGTTCAGCACCTATTGGGATTTAAGCCCTGCGCCACAAGTTGAGCTTAAGGATTTCGTGCAGAAAAAAATGGGGCACGCCTGCGAGTGGGAAACCTCGATGATGATGAAGCTTGCTCCCAATCTTGTTAAAGGCAATGTTTTAGACCTTAAGAAAGTGGAGTTTGGATTTGCGTTTGAACCAGCGTATCGGGGTTGGATTACCAAGGATCGCACCGAGCCTGGTCACATCGGCGACCCAAAACATGCCACCGCAGAAAAAGGTGAGATCCTCTTTTCTACTTTCGCAAAAGATGCAGTCACCTTTTTGGAGAAAGTCATCGCTTGGGATGGCAAATCTTGGTTTTAATTGAAGGGCTTTTGAAACAGACTTTAAAAATTGTCAACTTGATGCGAGGGATAAGGGTTTCCATATGCATCCGTATGTTTAGGGTCTTATTCCTAACGCTAAAGCTCAGTCGTTGGGATGCACTGAATATTACGAGAAGCCGGAATAGCGGCATTGTTCGGCTGCAGCGCTTTATTAGTGATTTCCGGTTTCAAAAATATATCTCTCATGTCTGCCGGATCTCGCAAATGGCGCAACCTTCATGCTACAGCGCCCAGTTCGGCGTCTTCGTTACCGCACCCAACCAGCAATTGTGCCTATCCCGATGACGAAAACGAACAGCAGCACAAACCCGACAACACCACACCCGAGCAGCGCAAGTCGGTCCTGCCACTGAGCCAATGGGCGGGGCAGCAGCACCCGCTCGATGAGCACCACCCGAACCGCCGGCGGGGAACCGTGAATCGGCCCGGCCTCGCCGCCCACACTCGGGCGAACGCCTCGGTTCCGCAAGTGAGGGTGACTTGCCCGTCGTCCGGGTAGAAGTGAACCTCAATGTCATTCGACACGCCGTCACACTTCATGGCTTTCTGCATCCTAATTAGGTTTTATGCAGACCTGTGTAATATCGGTCTCGGTCGGTTGCAGCGCATGGTTAGGCTCAGCATCTTGGGTAGAAGAAACCAGCTTGCGGCCACTTCGCTTTTCCTGTTCTTTCAAATCGCGGAAGATGGCACGTAAATCATAATCGAAACGGGCTGCGTACGCATCGCGTGCTCGCCGTACTTCATCAACTATTGGGTCTGACCAAGTCATGGCTTCGCCTCCATCATTTCTTCAGGGGTACAGATAATTGGGGCCTTGAATCCTTTGATCGCACAGACGCTTTCTATCATGGGCCGCATTACGGCGTTGGCCATATGCCGGCAATTCCAAGTCATCAGATACGGGATCCGATGGATCGCCGCTATTGCGATGTGCAGAGCGTCGTTTTCCGCTTTATCTGGCAACGCCCCTGCTCGGATCAGTTCTTCGGCCAACGACATTGCCTCTTCCTCGATCTCCAGCACCGTCATGTTCGCCAGAATGTCAAGGCGCTCTTGAGCTGCCTGCGGGTCGCCGTCTCCAGCCTCTTGAATGACCAATTGCGAGGCGCAAAGTTCGTAGCCATTGCGCTGGGTATCCCACCAATCATGGGTGATTTGCTGATGGCCGGCAACGATCAGATCACGGCTGGGCCGGGCCGTCAAGTAACTGATGATGTCGTTTCGATGTAGACTCGTTCCATCGTGGCTCATTTCGCTTGGAAGCCTGTCACGCTAGGTCTAACCCCTAACTCGCCCGTGTTGATTGCCTCATGCATGCTACCACATAATCTTCTTGTTGACATTAGCCAAGCACGGTCATTCCAAGTAAAGTTTATGAAGAATGGATGCTAATTGGCGGGATCGATGAAGCCGGTTCGAAGCCCAAAAAAGGGACAGGCACCTTTTATTATTTTTCATAGCAATTTTAGAGTCAAAAACAGAACCTTAATACAAATAAGGGTGCTAGTCCTTTTTTACTTTCCCGTTTCATCCGCATCCGTTTTAGAATTGGCGGGAACGGTCATCTTAATTCTTTGGCCTTTGCAAAGTCAGCTTCTGCTTCTTGGTTTTTGCCTAGTGCTTTATATGATTCACCGCGATTGAAATATGCATCCGCATACTTGGGGGCTAGCTCGACAGCTTTAGTGAAATCATCAATGGCTCCAAAATATTGTTCCTGTTTGCTAAATCCAAACCCAGGGTGATTTAATTTGGGGTGAAAGTAATCAAGGAACTAGGACGATTCTTGGAGAGTTGTTTTTTCCTGCAGCTAGTTCTTCGAAAGCAATGCGAATATCTGCAAGTGGCCTAGTTTCAACCAAGACATTGGCTTTGCCTAGATGATGATATTGCACAACTTCTTTTAGTGTTGAAATCGGCCCAACATGCGAACCCAGAATCCGGATTCCACGGGTGACCAGTTCAAACCAAGGCAATGACAATTCTTTATTCTTTCCCAATCCCACTAAAGCAAGCGTGCCACCATTTCTTAACGCATTCATCGCGCCTGTAACTGCGCTTGGGTCTGCAGCAAAAACTGCAGCAGCATCAACCAATGGTTTGGGATTAAGAGAAAGCCATTCTTCTGAGGAATAAGTTTCTGCGCCTAAAAGTTTGGCTTGGGCAATGCGAATTTCAGATGGATCGATTGCAATGATGCGGGTGAAAAACTCTTTAGCATACTGAATTGCAAGATGGCCCACTCCCCCAACACCCATGATTAAGAGTGTTTGATTTTCATTAAATCGCAACTTTTTGACGGTTTCAAAAGCGGTAAGCCCTGCACACGCCAAGGGGGCAACCTGCACAGGATCGATATCTTTTGGAAGAGGAAGGATGTAGCGAAAATCTGCAGTGGTATATTCGGCATGGGTGCCCGGGATGACATACCCTGTGTTAAATTGCTTGTCGCAATAATTTTCGTTTCCTGAAGAACAGAACGAACAAGTTCTGCAGGTTCTGCCTACCCATGGGATGAGAGCTTTTTGATCTAAGCTAAAGCCTGTTACTTTCGAGCCCAAAGCTTCAATGACTCCTACGCCCTCATGGCCTGGAATAAGGGGAAGAATAGGCTTTTTATCCCATGAGCCGTTGATGGCGTGAAGATCGGTATGGCAAATTCCTGATGCGAGGATACGAACCAGAACCTGATTAGGCTTGGGTTCTGGGATGGGCAGATCTTCCAACTGAATACCTAATGAAAAATCTCTTAGTACCGCTGCCCGCATGGTTCGCATGAGCTAGTTTTTCCTTTAAGCGGGTTGCTGCTGGCTTAGGCAGTGCAGCGTACCAAGCCCTAGCACTAGATCCACGCAATGGATACCAACAACCTTACGAGTCGGGAACAATTGAGAAAGCAGGTTTAATGCAACGCGATCGTTTGCATCGTTGAATGTGGGAACTAACACGATGCCATTGGCAATATAAAAGTTTGCATAACTTGCGGGCAGGCGTTGGCCTGCAAAAACAACAGGTGCTGGCATGGGAAGTTCAAATACTTGCAACTTGTTTCCTTGGGCATCGGTCATTGATTTAAGCCTTGCAAGATTATCCTTCAGGGGTTCATGGTTTATATCAGATTTATTTTCTTCGATCATGGTGATGACTTTTCCGGGTGAGATAAATCTTGCAAGGTCATCTACATGGCCATGGGTGTCGTCACCAGCAATTCCATTACCTAGCCAGAGAACTTTTTTAACACCAAGATAGTTAGCGAAGAAAGTTTCATAATCTTGTTTGGAGAACCCAGGGTTTCGTTCCTGAGTTTTGGAAAGCAGACATTCTTCGGTGGTGAGAAGAGTGCCTTGGCCATCGACATCGATACTGCCTCCTTCGAGGACTGGCTGGGTGTTGTTATGTTTGGGTTCCCAGAGAGGGCAATTGACATTGGAAGAGACGAATTTGGGGATATCATCATCGAAATTAAAGTTGTCGTACTTGGCCCATGCATTGAAGCGTAAATTGAGAATGGTTTTATTGGAATGTTTGTCTTTGAGGAACAGAGGGCCGTAGTCGCGAATCCAAGAGCGATTGGTGGGTGCGTGAATAAAAGTAATGTTATCGAGGTTGGCGCCAGCTTCAAAAAGTATTTGAGAGACTGCATCTGCAGAATGCTGGTTTGGAACAATAAGTTTGACCAGTTCGAGGGATGCAAGATTTTTAATGATTTCTGAATAGACAAAAGGGATGGAAGGGAATTTTCCGGGCCAGTCGCTTGGTTCGTGAGGCCAAGAAAGCCAGGTTGCGGCATGATCTTCCCACTCAGCAGGCAATCTAAATCCTATCCCTGTAAGCTCTTCGGTTGATTTTCCCATTATGCCTGACTCCTTTAATTTTGATGCTTCTCAAAAAGAATAAAGTTCTTGGGAACATTTAAGTTCGATATTAAGATATTTTCCTATAAACTATTAGATCGTTGGGACTAATTGTTGCAAGGGTTAATTATGTATTTGGATAAGAAGAACGAATTGGCAAAAGCCAGCTTCTCTTTAAATGATGAATTCCGACCTTTTTCTTTGATGGGCAACCGCCATCTTCAGACCTTGTTAGGATCCTTATCGGATAGTTCCCCTCCAGAATTCCCCTCGAAGGAAGTGGTTCTGCCTGTAAGCGATGGCGATTCAATTCTAGTATTAGATAGCAAGCCTGTTTCTTGGGTACCCGGTAAACCGATTGCGATTTTAGTGCATGGTTTGACTGGAAGCCACAGGTCAAGCCATGTGGTACGGGTGGGCGATCGGTTGTATAGGCGCGGTTGCAGAGTCATCCGGATGAATCAGCGTGGTGCTGGCCCTGGTTTGCATCTTGCGCGGTGGTCATATCATGCCGGCCGTTCTGAAGATATCCGCAAGGTGATGGAATACTTTCAAAGCGAGGTAGATCCTTCGCCTTTATTTCTTGTTGGTTTCTCATTGGGTGGGAATCTGATATTAAAAACTGCTGGGGAAAGCGGCGATTTACATGGCCTTGCAGGGGTTGCAGCGATGGCGCCCCCTATCAATCTCATGCAGTGTTCAGAATTGATCGGGAAGCAGGAAAACCGGATCTATGAAAAGCATTTTTTATCTTACCTGATGCTGGAAGCCAAAAAGCGCCAACGGTATTTTCCAGAGTTGCCACCGCTGAAATTTCCATCCAACATGTCGATTCGGTTGTTTGATGAGCACTACACTGCGCCTAGGGCAGGTTACGACTGCGCAGAACATTATTATCAGGAATGCTCATCTGAAAGATTCATCAAAAACATCACTGTGCCAACCTTGATATTAACTTCGCGGGATGATCCATTTATATCTGTTGGGCCCTTTGAAAAGCTGAATGCCCCGGATTGTGTTTCGATTTCGATTCAAAATCGTGGGGGCCATCTTGGTTTTCTAGGCTCCGATGGTAGGGGTGGCATTCGCTGGGGCGAAACAAAATTGATTCAATGGATAGATCAGCATTTATAGTAGTTATTATGATGGTTTGGGGCCGGCATTACAAACATCCAGCGCAACCTTTCCTACAAACTTTTTAAAATTCGCTTCAAACAAGCTAGAAAGCTTGCTGGCACTTGCCCGGTAATCTTCATGATTTTGCCAAGCCAGCATGGGATTGAGCATGTCCTTTTCCACTCCGGGGCAAGCCGAGGGCACTTCCAGACCAAAATAAGAATCTTTCGTAAAAGCAATGGAATCGAAGTTCCCGTGTAAAACACCAGATAACAATGCCCTAGTTACCTGAATTGGGTAACGGTGGCCCACGCCTGGTTTGCCCCCCCTCCAACCAGTGTTAATTAGCCAAACTTTGCAATGATGAGATTGCAGTTTCTTTTGTAGTAGCCCTGCATAAACGGAAGAACGCCTAGGCATGAATGGCGCACCAAAGCAGGAACTGAATGTGGCTGAGGGTTCGGTGACTCCCTGCTCGGTGCCTGCAACCTTGGCAGTGTATCCTGAAAGGAAATGATACATGGCTTGAAATTCGTTGAGCCTACTAAGTGGCGGAAGAACGCCAAAGGCATCACAGGTAAGGAAAAAGATATTTTTAGGATGCCCGCCCATGGAATCTGGGCAGATATCACGAACTAAATCGAGAGGGTATGCAGCACGGGTGTTTTCAGTTAAAGAGCCATCAAAGAAATCAGGGACGCGCGATTTTTCATCGAGTGGAACATTTTCAAGTACCGACCCAAATTGAAGCGCATTAAAAATATGCGGCTCTGCTTTAGGCGAAAGCTTGATGGTCTTGGCATAGCACCCGCCCTCGAAATTAAAAATCCCGGTATCCGACCACCCATGCTCATCATCGCCAATAAGAAGGCGCTCTGGGTCTGCAGAGAGCGTGGTTTTGCCCGTGCCCGACAAACCAAATAACAATGCGACATCACCTTCCCTACCCATGGTGGAAGCACAATGCATGGGAAATACTTGCTGTTCGGGTAGGATGAAATTAAGGAAGCTGAAAACAGCTTTCTTGATCTCTCCCGCGTAGGAAGTGCCTGAAATAATCACCAGATTTTTGGTGAGATCTAGCACAATATTGGTTTTTGCTGCATGCGTATCAACGAGGATGGTTAGAGTTTTACCATTGAAGTTTTTGATTGGTTTACGAAACATGCAGCGGGCGAATAAATTGTGCCATGCTAAATCTGCGATTACCTTTACCCCGATGGCGTGTTTATTATCTGCGCATGCAGATCCCGACATCATAAATGTTTCTTTTGAAGCAAGCGCTTTTATGGTGGCAGAAAATAGCAAATCAAAATCGGTGGGGCTCATTGGCTGATTGATCGTGCCCCATTCAATTGCTGCACTTATTGATGGGTCATCTACTAAATAACGGTCTTTGGGTGATCTCCCTGTGTGGGTTCCTGTTTTTACTGAAAAAGAGCCCCGATCACTAAGTTGCCCTTCGTTACGTTGAAGGGCTAGTTCTATAAGGCCTGCATTGCTGTTTAAAGATTTGCATTTTGGTGACTTTACCAGTGTTTCAATCATTTCTTGGTGATTCATTAAAATAAACTCCTTTTATCAGGCGCAGTAAGGTAAAAATAATGGTGTGAATAATAAAGTACTTAAGTAATATCACTGTAATTATATTAGGGAAACATGAATAATAAAATCTTTTCTTTATGGGTAGCAGCATAATGCGAGCGCATGTACTTGAATACTTTTTAAAGGGTATATTTCTTGGGCTGGCGATTTATGGATCTCTCCAAGCTGGAAGGCTGGAAACCCCCACCTATTTAACATTTCTTACATTAAACGGTATAGCCTGGGCGGGCTTGTTTGTTGCATTTATCGCAGGGGTGATATCTCAACGAGCCCAGCTAAAAGTCGGGCTCAAAAATCCCGCAGCTTTCATTCTGTTTCTCATTCTCGAAAATTCCAGCAAGATATTTGATGGCATATTGCTAGGCACGGCTCTTGGCGTTTTTGTTGCTGTGCCTTCAGATTCTAAGTTGTTGATTTCCTGCGTGGGGCTGGGTGGAGCTTTGGGCCTTAGCTTCTTCAGCATTCGAAAAGTAAAAGTACCAAATATTCGGTTAGGGATTATTTTTGCTGTCGCAGCAGGCTTATGCGCTGCGATCGCTTATTTCCTTGGTGTTACACCTTGGAACGAAAACCCATTAATTCTCCCCCATCCACATTTGTTTTCATTGCAATTGATCGCCTTTCTTCCTTTGTTTTACATTCTGACTTTTTGTGGCATTGCGGAAGAATCAGAAGTTGAAATTGGTGCTTTCAGCTCGTTACTCGGCATTGCACTTGGTATCCTAACCATGGAACATGTTCCTTTACGAACCTTGGGGTTCCTTGCACCGATAGTTTTATTTTTTGTCTACACCATGCGAATACTACCAGCCTTAAGAATTCTGAAGCATGTTTTTCGAGGCATGAGCTTTGCCAAGCTTGGCCAGCAAAAAAATGCATTAATGGCTTTCAAAAGAGCCTTGCAACTAGATCCGCAAAATAATCTAGCACGCAATAACTATTGGAAACTTCATGCAGATCTAGATCCTATTAAACTCGAAACCGATCCCGAAACCATGGCTCTGGTTGATTGCGATCTATGCCTTGACCGAGTCGAATCTCTTTTGGTTTCAGGAAAACCCAGTGATGATAAAGTTGCTGAAGCTTTAAGGTTGCTTTCTTTGGTCGAAAAACTCAAGCCTTCGCTTAATGATGGCACTCGTTATTGGAGGGCTGTGCTTGCCCTACATGATAAAAACTTTGTAGGTGCTGCTGCAATCCTACTTAAAAACCTGAATAATTATCATGTTTCGGAAGAGCAATTGGCGGGGAAGTATCTGTATGCTTCTTGGTCTTTGGCGTTGGCAGGTCACCCCGAAATGAAATCCCGGGTTGGCTTTCCCCTGCTTACAGATGCCGCTATTAAAATGAATGCCATTGCTGCTGTTGAAAGGCATATTGCCCAAGAAAAGGATGATCAGGCAGCATGGGGTATCAAGCGATTTTTATACACTGATATGACAAGTAAGATCTTTTTCCAAAACCCGCCCCGCAGCATTGCAGACTTCGACTTTATGTTTGTCAAAGATCTTGGGCTTGCGCTTTTGGAACAACAAAAAGAACTTGCAAGGGGTGCAGAATATTTGGATATTGCTGTTGCGGGCCTCCCCCAGCACGCACCGTTTTTAATGGTGCAAGTAGGCAAGGCGTTTGCCCAGCAGGGCCAAGAAGCAGAAGCTGAAAGCTACTTTGAAAAAGCTGTTGCGATGGGTCGTAAAAGTGGTCACAAAAACTTGCAGGATCAAGATCGGTTGGCTTATTTCTCGGCATTGAAGTTCCTTGCTGATTCTTACTTACATCGTAAAGACACCGATAAAGCCATTGAATATTATCATTTATTTGCGCAGTTTGAACGCAGTGGTGTTGAAACATTGCGTACGCTTGCAACCCTGCACGAAGAAAAAGGCGAGGCCCTTGCTGCACTCCGTGCAGTCGAACAAGCACTCATTTATCAACCCGACGAAAAGGATCTTATCGCCCGCAAAGATCGATACCTTTATTCCATCACCGTGGAAGAACTAACTGACAATAAAGAACTTCTAGCCAAGGGTTTTGATGTTGATTATTGCATGAAAAGGGCTAAAGGCATTCTTGAAAGCAAGCTCGATGGACCTGATTGGATTGATGTTGCAAGGCACCTTTCAAACTTGGCTATGGTATTTGCTCCCGAAAGTATTCAGGCCAGAACTTTATATGCCAAGGCACTTCTAAGGCATGGCGATCGTACTGAAGCGAAAGAAATTCTTGAACAAGTGCGAGATCCAAAGCCCGGAAGTTTTTCGAGCAGTGATGATGAGGATTCCTGGTATGGCTCATGTCAGGTGCTTGGGGATATTTACATGGAGCTTGATGAATTCGAAAAAGCAGTCGCATGTTTTCAGGATTTTAAAAAGAGTCCAAAGAGTGGGGCAAGAACTTGGCTTAAATTGGGCATTGCCCTAGAGAAATTGAACGATACGAAAAAGGCCATCGCGTGTTATGAGCAGGCAACAGCCTACGAAGGCAACCCCTTTGCCAGAGAAGCACAAGAAGCCCTGTACCGGTTAAAGTAAGGGCTTCTCTTGGCGTTTCGAAAATAAAATTACTTGGATTTCTTGACGGCAACAGCAGGTTTTTTGCTGGCAGGTTTGGCATTTTCGGTGGCAAACTGGCATTCCTTTGCAAGAGGGCAAGCAGCACAGTTAGGCTGTTTTTCGTGGCAATACTCCATTCCCACGGTGCTTATAAGATCGGTAAATTCAACGCCTTTGGCCTTGGGGATCAGATGTTCCAAGGTGTTGCGGATTTCTACCACTTGCTCTTGGGTCTTTTCAATCAACCCAAGCCTTTTAGATACTCGGAGTGTTGGCGGATCGATGGGGATCGCGTGGCCACCTAAAGCCCGTTGGGTAACCCAGGCGCCAAGATAATCATTAGAAACCTGATATCGGGAAAGATGCTTGGTAGCTTGCTTTAAACCCTTTTTGTGCAGGAACTCTAATTCGAATGAGTAGGTTGTTTCGAATAGCTCTTGAAGAAAACCAATCACCCTGTTGGCCCGGTCGACTGGCCTGCTCATGCCTCGGAAACATTCTTCTAGCTCGCGTACCGAGCTTACTCGAAGTTCGTTCCAATCGAAGAATTGGGCGGTAAGTTTTTGATAAACTTCGTCGGCCTGCTCTTTGCTTGAACCTTCTCTGCAAATGGAATAAATCACTTGTTCCATTATGGGCAGTTCTTGTTGCTCTTGTGAGACAACTTTCTTGACCTTCGAAAAAAGAACTGTAACAATTTTCTGCTTATTGACTGTCGTCGCCATATCTTTCACAACTCCATGAATGAGTCAGGCGTAAGAGTCAGGAAACCAATTTTCCTGTCTCTCTGTCCGGGATCTATTCTTCCTTGATTACCTCTGATGGATCGCCATCAGAATCCTCTTGCTCAACATCATCAGATTCTTCTTCTTGATCGGAATCAGAAAGCTTGGATGGATTAGACAAGGCTTCCTGAATAAGCTTGCTGATTTCAAGGCTCTTCTTGATACCTTGGTCAAGTACGAAAGTAAGAACAGGTAGAAACCTAGTTTTCATTCTATCAGCCAATTGCGATTGAACAAACCCAGCAGCGCCGTTGAGCGCATAGAGAGTTTCTTTTTGGTGTTCTTCATCGCCCATGACCGAAACATAGATTTTGGCATGTTGAAGGTCGCCTGAGACATCAGCGCGTAAAACGGTAACCATGCTGATTCTAGGGTCGCTCATTTTAAATAAAATGGTTTCGCTTGCGACTTCGCGTATGACTTCAGCGATTCTAGCAACTCGATGCGTTTTCATTAATTCTCTTTGCTAGTTAGTATATTTCCATCGTCTGATCCACAAATTCTGCAATAGGATGCAACCGTAAAGCCTGTGCGATCTTTTCCAAACCATTGCGCACATGCAGCGATTCATTTCCAATCATCGCGATGCCAAGTACGATCATCTGTCGGTTTTCCTGTTCATCAATCTCTGCAACCGAAACATTGAAACCATTTTTCAATTTATCCTTGATGCTGTTGAGAACCTGCCTTTTATCCTTGAGGCTATGAGATTCCCTAACAATCATCCTGACTTTCATGGCACCCACATACATGTCATCCATACTGATTCCTTTAGAATCAGGAGAGGGTTCTGAGAACCTGTTCAACCTTGTAAGCTTCAATCACATCATCAACCTTGATATCATCATAGTTGAGGATTTTGATACCACATTCGAAGCCTTCACGCACTTCGCGAACATCATCTTTGAAGCGCTTGAGAGATTCGAGCCCGACATTTTTTTCAGGAGGTGGATAGATCACTACGCCATTCCTGATCAATCTTATTTTAGCAGATCGTTCAATGGTGCCTTGGGTTACATAACAACCTGCAATGGTACCAACCCTGCTGATTTTGAAGGAATCGCGCACCACAGCCCTGCCAAGATGAATAATATCTTCGCGTGGTTTGAGTTTTCCTTCTAAAGCATTACGTACATCTTCTGCAAGTTTGTAGATGATGTTGTATTGCCTGATTTGAATGCCCTTTTCTTCTGCAAGTGCCCTGGCTCTATCGTCTGGAACCGAATTGAAACCAACAATGATGGTATCATCGGGCGATGCAAGTGCAAGCTGAACATCGCTTTCAGTGATCCCGCCCACACCGGTGTGAAGCACGCGTACAGCAACTTCTTCGTGAGTAAGCTTTTCAAGTTCTTTACGAATGGCTTCGATGGAGCCGCGGAAATCTGCCTTCAAGATTACTTTAAGTTCGGTAACTTTGGCGGCAGACAAATTCTCGAGCGTCATGGGTGAGCGCTTGTAAATGTTGGATTCCAAGGCCCGCATTTTTCGCTTCTCTGCTATCTCTCGAGCCTCTGCCAAATCTGAAATCACCACGAAGGTGTCATCAGCGTTAGGCAGTTCATCAAGCCCTGTAATTTTGCATGGTATGCTTGGGCCCGCTTGCGAAATCGGTTTGCCCATATCGTCATACATCATGCGAACTCGGCCGTAACCGGATCCGCAAAGGATGACATCGCCCTTTTTCAAAGTACCATCTTGTACAATAACGGTGGCAAAAACCCCTTCGCCTTCGCTAACATTGGCTTCTAAACAAACGCCCTTGGCAGTCTTGTTAGGGTTGGCCTTGAACTCTTCAACTTCTGCAACAAGCGAAATGTTGTCTAGAAGTTCATTGATGCCTTTGCCAGTTGCTGCGCTGGTTTGTACGAATTGAACATCGCCACCCATGGTATCGGGGATCAAGCCTTGGCCGTATAACTGCTGTTCGGTTTTGCGCAGGTTGGCATTGGGAAGATCAATCTTGTTGATTGCAACAATGATTTTAACATTGGCAGCCTTGGCATGGCTGATAGCTTCTTCAGTTTGGGGCATTACGCCATCGTCTGCAGCAACCACGATGACTGCAATATCGGTAACATTTGCACCACGTGCACGCATTTTTGTAAAGGCTTCATGGCCCGGGGTATCAAGGAAGGTAATGGGCTTGCCATTATGTTCAACTCGCCAAGCACGGATACACTGGGTGATCCCACCTGCCTCGGAAGCAGCAATTTCGCTTTTCCGAATTTTGTCGAGGAGCGAGGTTTTACCATGATCCACATGGCCCATGATGGTAACAATAGGTGCGCGAAGGATTAAATCTTCGGGAGCGTTATCTTTGCTGGAATCGGAAATGATCTTGTCTTCGAGATCTTCCTTGCGCTTGATTTCAAGCTCGCAACCAACTTCCAAGGCAATGGTGGCGGCATAATCAGGATCGACAATCGAGTTGATGTTCAATCCTGTTGCAAGGCCTGCGCCCATTAGTTTCATCAGCAATTCGCCCGATTTTATACCTAAGGCTTCGGATAATGCCCGAACCGTGATGGGCACTTCAACTGGTACTTTGCCTTTGCGAGGCTGAGGGCCTTTGAGCGTTTTCTGCCTACGGCGTTCGCGCACAATTCTTTGTTGTTCTAATTCTTCTTGATCAAGCAACCCGGAAAGGCTGGTGACTCTTGGTATCGTGACATCGTTCTTTTTGCGAACTTCCCGTTCGCGATGGCGGTCAGATCTGCCTGCAACCCCACCTGGGCGCTTGCTGCCACCTTTGGATTTTCCTTTACCATCATCATCTTCTTCATCGAAGGGAACAACAACGGGTACTTGGGGTTGAGCAACAGCAGCTTGCTGATTAAGGGCAACCTGACGCTTAATATCCTCAAAGCGTATTGGCCCACCACCTTTACCTACTAAGTCTTTGGGGATTTCGCCTATTTTGCGAGGACCCGTTGGAACTGGAGGTGGTAGCTTCTTTTCTTCAATTGGCCTTGGTTTAATAATGGGAGGCGTAGCGAAATGCACCCCAGTTGGTCTTTGTGGAGTCCGAGCCTTTAATCTTCTTAAGCCTGGGTCGCCAGCGCCTGGCCTAGGTGCTGCATCCAGATTGCGCATGCGCATGTTTCGAACCGAAGGAACTGAAGGGACAGAGGCATTTGGCGCATCTTTGACAGTTGCAACTTCAGGTATTTCGGTCGAAATTAGATTAGGTTCTGGGGTAGCAATGTGCACTTCGGGTGCAATCACTTCTGGTACTTGTACTTCGGGCGCAATCACATCTGGTACGGGTACTTCGATTTTCGCAACAGGTGCTATAGGTACGGCTGTTATTGGGGTTGGTTCAGTAGGAACCTTTGGGGCTTTTGCAGGTTCTTTTTTAACTGCAGCAGGCTTTGCAATCGTTGGTGGCTTAGTAGGGGCAATTACCGTTGGGGCAGTAGGGATTGTCGGAACCGAAGGTGTGGATGATCCAGCAGTCGCAATTCCAGCGGTGTTTAATCCGCCTTTGCTGATGATGGTTTCAACCTGTTCACGCTGGACAGGTTCTAAACTGCTCAGTTGATTTTTTATATCGAATGCCAGCCTGTGACAAAGAGCAATCAAATCTTTGCAATCAACATCCAACTCTTTGGCAAGAACATAGATTCGAATTTTATCTTTTAGCAAGCTTGGCTCCAGTACCTCTTCAAAAAACCCCCGCAAATGCATTCAAACGAATGTCATAATACTATTCTAACGCAATAAAACTGGTTGAAAAGATGAGTTGGTTGATGTTCATAGAACAAATTTTCCGACCCTTTTTTCAATCTTTTTGCTCGTCTCTCTATTCCTTAATGCTGGTATCCTCATCCGCAACAACCGTTTCACCCTCAGCAACTGGTGCTGCAGGTTCTACTGTTTCAGCAGGACTATCGGAAAACAAACTATCAAATTCTGATACCTTTGGTTTGGCAACAGCCACTGGCGAACGAACGGCATCCTCGTCGTCTTCTTGCGATGCAGCCATTTCTTGCTGGGATAATTTTTCTTGTTCGACTTGCTCTGCGGCTTCTTCAGCAAAAGCAACCAAGTCTTCAGCCTGCCCTTCGGTTAAGCCAGTCATTTCCGCCAACTGGGCGGGTTCCATGTAAGTGATATCTTCGTAGGAAAGGAAACCTTCTTCGATAAATCCTTCCACCATTTCGGAAGTAACATTAGGCAGCAAGCTAAACCAGCCTTCAGCCTTTTCGATGACAACATTCAGTTCATCATGGGTCATGATATCAATATCCCAGCCTACTAATTTGGAAGCAAGCCTTACATTCTGGCCTCGTCTTCCGATTGCAAGCGAAAGCTGATCATCTTTAACAAGCACAATCGCCCGGCCTAATTTAGGATAAAGGAAGACTTCTTCGACAACAGCAGGTTGCAGGGCATAGGGGATAAGAACTTGCAACGAATCGTTCCAACGAACGATATCAATTCTTTCGCCACCTAGTTCATCCACAATGTTTTTAATTCTGCTGCCGCGAACGCCAACGCAAGCACCTACGCAGTCGACTTTTGTATCGATGCTGGAAACAGCAACTTTGCTGCGATAACCCGCTTCACGGGAGACAGCTTTGATTTCGATGGTGCGATCGCTGATTTCTGGGATTTCGTTTTCGAATAACCTGCGTACAAAATCAGGATGAGTTCTGGAAAGCACGATTCGAACTCGGTGCCCGACTCTGCGAACTTCAAGAATAACCGCTTTGACTCGTTCGCCAACATGGTGAGTTTCACCAGGTATTTGTTCGCTACGGGGCAAAAGAGCTTCAACCTTGCCCAAGGAAATGGTGGCAGCACCTTTTTCTAGGCGCGTTACCTGACCTTGTAACTGATCACCCTTTTGCGCATTGTACTCGTTAAAAACCTGTTCGCTTTCTGCTTCTCTAAAGTTTTGAATCATAAGCTGCTTTGCAGATTGTGCAGCAATTCTACCCACTGTTTCGGGTGATAATATTTCGTCTTTGTAGCGGGCGCTAATGGTGCCATTTTGCCTATCGATGCTTACATGAATATCTTCTTCTTTGATTTCATCTGGATCGACTTCAGCCATTGGTGGCAAGCCGTTCGCATCGAGAAGGACTTCGATCTTTTCTTTTTTCTTAGCTTTTTTTGGTTTTGCTGAGGCTAGGTTGGTGATTTGCCATTTGGTAATGGCAAGACGCAAAGCTTTTTCAATGCTAGAGAATATCAGCTCACGAGGAATGTTTTTTTCCCTGTTAAGCAAATCAACGCCTCGAATAAGATCCTGGCCATTCATCCTAACTCTCCGCAAAAATCGTTTAAACCGCATATAAAAAAAAAGAGTGGGAATAACCCCACCCGGAAGTAAATGCAGGCCGGTTACCTACATTTTCAGTGAATTAACTTTTTAAGGAGTTATCACTTTTAAAGCCCTGAGAGTTACTCCGGCTTACCGTTTGGTGTGTCAAATGAATACAAAGACGAATCAAGCACTCAAGTACACTAGGCTATTTTCATGGGAATTGGGTCGATAGGCAAGCGTAATCCATGAAAAAAAGCGACATAATTGTTGAGGATTGATAATAAGTCCGGTTTTGAAACTGAAGGATGGAGTATGGTAATGCAAAAAACTCTGATGTATTTTGTGGATTTGATTAAACTTCAGCACACTCTTTTTGCTCTGCCTTTTGCACTTATTTCTGCACTTCTGGCTTGGAAAATGACGGATAGCTTCCATTGGGTCCAACTTTTAGGGATTGTTGCTTGCATGGTTACTGCCCGAAGTGCTGCAATGGCCTTTAATCGTTTAATAGACAGTACTTACGATGCAGAAAACCCTAGAACAGCTTTAAGGCACATCCCTGCAGGATTGCTGAAAAAAACTCAGGTTATTGCTTTTGTACTGCTTACTTCCATTGCTTTTTTGGCTTCTTGTAGCTTGTTTCTGCTCGTAAATAATATCTGGCCTCTAGTATTTGGCCTGCCTGTTTTGTTGTTCTTGCTCTCTTACTCTTATGCCAAGCGATTTACCGCTTTTTGCCATTTCTGGCTAGGGCTCGCACTGGCACTCTCGCCTTTAGGAGCTTGGGTTGCAATCCGAGGAATGGCATGGTCCGAATCCCCCATCCCTCTCATGTTAACAGGTGCGGTATTTTTCTGGGTTTCGGGGTTTGACATGCTTTATGCATGCCAAGATGAAGATTTCGATAAGTCGAAGGGGCTATTTAGTATTCCTGCAAAAATTGGAATTCGCAATACCCTCAGGGTAGCCTTCGTTTGTCATCTTGTGATGTTGGGTTTCTTGCTAGGATTTTACTGGTTGGCATCGCCTCCACTTGGGGCGATTTATTTAGCAGGCGTTGGGTTCGTTTCCTGCCTGGTGCTATATCAGCATGCCTTGGTGAGCGAAAAAGATCTCTCCAAAGTGAACCAAGCTTTTTTTAATGTCAATGCAGTGATAAGCGTTGGGCTAATGCTAATAGTGCTGCTGCAACTCTACCTTGTTTGATGCAGCAGCGTTTAGCCCTTTATACTTAAACTGTTGCAACTTTGCCTGAGCGCAATGCCTTGTTGGCAAGATGAGCAGCAGCAGCAGCGTGAACGCCTGCCTCTACAGGAGTGCTAGGATCTTTTCGCGATCGCATAGCGCTGACCCAATCTTCGAGGTGGAGTTTTTCGCCATCTGGCTTGTCGTAGAAATCAGCACCACGCCTGCCCACGCCAAGGATTAACTCTTCGGCTTTTATTTTTCGGTTCCAATCTGGGATGATTTGGAAGCATCCACGATCAACATAAATAGTGCCCTCGGTTCCCATGAACTCGATTCTTGCGCCATGATTTGCATTCGAGAAACCCCCTTCAAAAAACATTTGAATACCGTCTTTGTATTCCATGATTGTTTGAACCATATCAGGAGTTTCCCAGATGCCCTTGGCATTGACCATGGTTCCAAGGCTAGCAGCGGATATAGGTGATTCGAGGTTCAAAACCCAATGGGCAACATCAACCCAATGAACCATGAGATCAGTAAAGATGCCCCCGCCGAAGTCCCAGAACCAGCGCCAGTTTCGCATTTTGTAATCATCAAAAGGCTGGTCCGCAACATTGCCTAAAAAGGCTTTCCAGTTAACATTAGAGGCATTGGTGGTGGGGTCACCTTTTTTGACCCGGTCTGAATTTCTGTTCCAACTCATGTGCACTCGATAGACTTTGCCAATCTTCCCCGCTGCGACAGCTTCCTTGGCTTTTTTGATATGTTCCATGCTGCGCTGCTGGGTTCCGATTTGAACCACCTGTTTGGATTTCCTTACCGCTTGGATAACCTTTTCGCCCTCTTCCAAACTATGCGTCAAAGGCTTTTCAACATAGACATCCTTGCCCGCAGCAACCGCATCAATGGTCATAGGGACATGCCAGTGATCGGGTGAGCCTATCAAAACAGCATCGATATTTTTATCTTCGAGGAGTTTGCGGTAATCAGAAAACATTGCGACTTTATCGCCAGTCATCGCTTTGGCTAAAGCGAGGGCATCTTGGCGGATATCGGAAATTGCAACGATGCTGGTGTTTGGAATGGTGAGAAGAGATTTCATTAGGGTTCTGCATCTGCCACCTGTTCCTATGCAACCGATGCGAATCGTTTCGGAGGGTGCTGCGTGAAGAATGGTTCCTGCAGCAAGTGTGACGCCCAGAGTTTCAAGTGCGGTTCTGCGTGAGATGTTGTTCAACATAATCAAAGTACCTTGATGGTGATTAGTTATTAAGCAGTAGAGAATTAACTTACACTACCTTAAGCAGGTTGATAAGAGAAAACTTGAAAGAAGCAAGGATAAGGGGAGAGCTAAAGAAGAATAAAAAAAGCTCTGCTTCTTAAAAAAAGCAGAGCTTAAGTTGAAAGAGTCGGGGAGACAGGATTCGAACCTGCGACTTCTTGGTCCCAAACCAAGCGCTCTAGCCAAGCTGAGCTACACCCCGTGTATAGATGTTTTACCAATCTTTGGGCAGAATGGAAACCTCGATCTGGAAGGAATATGAAATCAGTTCAAAACTTTACCTGAACAAGCCAGAACTCCCAGTCAAGCAAAGGGTTGTAAAGTGCAAAAAACTCGGGTTTCTTACAGGTTGTCAACCTTTTGAAGTCAAAATAGGAAGAGGCGCAAGTGAAATAAAAAAGGGAGCTATGCGTGTAGCTCCCTTTTTTGAACCCGAAGAATCCTGAGACAGGACCCCTAGGTTAGCGTTTGAAAAACTCGCAAAGTTTTTCGAATTCGTCATTGTTATCGAAAGGTAAAACAATTTGCCCACGCTCTTTTGCTTTCACTTTGATTTCGAGGCGCATACCGATCTTCTGGCACAATTCCTCTTCCACCAAGCGAACATGATTAGTCTTGTGATCTGCTTTTTCCTCGCCCAGATCTGCGGTGTAATTCACCGAGGCATCTGAAGGTTCTGTAGGAAGCTGTCTGGTAAGGGATTCGGTGGCATGAACAGAAAGGCCCTTGGCGATGATTTCCTTGCAGATTTGAATCTGTCTGGCTTTATCGGTGACGCCCTTCAAAACCTTGGCATGGCCTGTGGTAATCTGGCACACTCGAATAGCTTCCTGAACTTCGGTTGCAAGCTCTAGTAATGCAACGAGGTTAGTGATGGTGGTGCGAGCCATTCCTAATCTTTTTGCAAGTTGATCGTGGGTGACCTGATAGCGATCGAGGTATTCTTTAAAGCCCTGTGCTTTTTCGATTGGGTTTAAATCCGACCTATGGATGTTTTCCACGAGTGCGGCTTCAACGACTTCCTGGTCATTAAATTCGACGACATGCACAGGAACGGAAACAAGGCCTGCAGCACGGGAAGCTCGAAGCCTTCGTTCACCTGCAATAAGCTGATATTTCCCATCGACCTGCCTGACGACCAAAGGTTGCAAAACGCCATGATTGCGAATGCTTTCTTCGAGGGATGCAAGTTGATCTGGGTCGAAGGTTTTTCGGGGTTGGTTAGGATTGGTTTCAATCGAATCCACAGGTACTACATTTGACGAAGTACCGGTGGTATATCCTTCATTGCCTGAATTAATAAGAGCGTCTAGCCCACGGCCCAATCTTGCTTTCTTATCCATCATGATTTAACTCCTGATACTTAAAACGAACTTGATCAGGGGGCGGGATATAACCACATAATTCAATCAAGGCAATACGAATGTTCCATGTGGAACAAGAATATTTTTAGAATGATGCGGGGTTAGTGATGTTCCATGTGGAACAGTAATATTTTTAGAAAGATGCAGGGTTGATGATGTTCCATGTGGAACAATAAAATTTTTAGAAAGATGCAGGGTTGGTGATGTTCCATGTGGAACAATAAAAAAAGCCCCGGAGATTAATCCGGGGCTTCTACGAATGTTCCATGTGGAACTAAGAACTAGTTGGCCTTTTTAGGGATGTCTGCGAGTTCTTCCTTCACTTCAGCGTAATGGCTGGGCTCCATGGTAAACGCTGCAGTTCCGCTGGTTGCGCCACGCAAATCGGTGGTGTAACCAAACAGAGCTGCCAAAGGCACTTGAGCCGTGATTGTTACACGACCGTTGGCACTTACGGAGTCGAGGATAAGTCCGCGTCGACGGCTAATATCGCCTGTGAGTGCGCCCATGTATTTATCAGGGGCAACAACTGCGACCTTCATGATCGGCTCGAGAAGGGTGATACCAGCAACGATTTGGGCATCGCGGAAGTTTTCCCAACCAGCAAGGCGGAACGCATCCTGCGATGAATCCACATCGTGATACTTGCCATCCACCAAGGATGCTTGGATATCAACGCACTGGAACCCGTACTTGGCGCCTTTGAGGGTGCCTTGACGAATACCAGCTTCAACGGAAGGAATATATTCTTTGGGAACAACACCGCCAAAGATTTTGTCACGGAAGTAGATGTTGTTTAGATCTGGCTTTTCGTCAGCCTCTTCCATTTCTTTGTTCCACTCTTCGATATCGGTTGCTGTCAGCGGTTTGTATTCAACCGTGATAACCGCAAACTTACCGCGACCGCCCGACTGCTTGATGTAGCGGGTTTCATGGGTAAGCGCCTTGGATAAAGTTTGTCTGTAAGCAACCATGGGTTTGCCTACCGAAACCTTGACACCAGGGAAACGATGAAGCTTATCAACAGAAACTTCGAGGTGAAGTTCACCCATACCGGAGATGATCAACTGATTGGTTTCAGGATCGGTATGAGCTTTCAAAGTTGGATCATCACGAACCAATCTACCAAGGGCATCTGCAAGCTTGGTTTCATCCGTGGTCTTATCAGGTATTAGCGACTGGCTGATAACAGGTTTAGGGAACAAGATGGATTCTAGGGCGATTGGCTTTTCTGGTACGCAAAGCGTATTGCCTGTATAAGTCTGCTTGAGGCCGATCATCGCAACAATATCGCCAGGGCCAGCAACTTCTTTTTCAACGCGCTTGTTACCCATCATACGGTAGATGCGGCCAATGCGTTCTTGCTTGGCGTTGGTGGTGTTAACAAGAGTATCGCCTGGGCTGCACTGCCCGGAGTAAATGCGAACATAAACAAGATCGCCTGTTGAATCTGCAACGGTCTTGAAAGCCAAGCCGGAGAAGTGATCTTTAGGATCGGGGCTACGCAGTTCTTTTTCCTTGGTTTTTAAAACGATACCTTCGACAGGAGGCCTGTCTAATGGGGAAGGAAGAAAATCAATAACTGCGTCAAGGAGTTGTTGAACACCGTGGAAAGTTTTGGAAGAGCCACACATGATAGGTGTGAACAAGCCTTCGATGGTGCCTGTTCTAAGAGCGGATTTAAGAAGTTCTTCGGGAACTTCTTTTTCTTCCATCAACAAGGCAGCGAGTTCATCGTTGGCAAGTGAAGCCATGTCCAACAACCTTGCCCTGTAATCCTGAGCTTCTTCGATGTGGGATTCTGGGATATCAACCAGATCATACTTAGTGTTGGTTTTATCCAATGCATCGCGATGAATAAACTTCATTCGGATGAGGTCGATGATGCCTTTGAACTCGGTGTAAACGCCAATAGGCAGGGTGCAGATTGCGGGCTTTGCACGAAGCTTTTCTACGATTTGTGAAACGCAATCGTAGAAGTCTGCGCCGGTTCGATCCATCTTGTTAATGTAGGCAATGCGTGGAACTTTGTACTTGTTGGCTTGAAACCATACGGTTTCAGACTGAACTTCAACGCCACCCACTGCACAGAAAACACCAACAGCGCCGTCGAGTACGCGCAGGGATCTTTCTACTTCAGCAGTAAAATCCACGTGCCCTGGGGTGTCGATGATATTGATTGTGTTATCGCCCCAGTCGACTGAAACAGCGGCGGAGTTGATGGTGATACCTTTGGCGCGTTCGAGGGGATCAAAGTCGGTGGTGGTGTCACCGGAGTCGACATCGCCAACTTTATGTTTGGTACCACTGAAATATAGAATACGCTCGGTGGTTGTTGTTTTACCTGCATCCACATGAGCAATGATACCGATGTTTCTGGTTTTTTCTAACATGTTAGACCTTTACGAATTTGGAACCTTCACCACACAAAACCTGTCAATAAGCAACGATTTCAAAAGTTGCTTTAGGATCATTATATTAAATACAACATTCATGCCGGTTTGTTAAGCCAGCTTGGTAAGGACTGAAAGTAAAATCAATCCGATACTTAAATCTAATGATTTGGTAAGGATAATGTCCATAAGAAGCTTGGTAAACATTAATGAAGTTGTGAAGAATATTTAAAGCAGTTTAACGAAACGGCCTTCCGAGGGTAAAATCGGAAGGCACTTAAATCGTTACTATAATAGGACTAACACCGAATGAGTGGCGTTTTTAGGGTTATTTTCCCTTGGCGCCATCGGTAGCTTTAAAGAATGTAAGAACTGTAGATTTCATTGACATTTTTAAAGATAATTCTTTCCCGCCCTCCAAAGTTAGCCTTAATTTGTCAGAGTTGGGGTTTTCTTTAAAAATCTTTTCTGCAACCTCGACAGCGTCAGGAAACTCCTTGGTCAATAAACCTGCAGCTTTGTTAAATGCGATTTCAAACTCGAATATGGGGCTTGGTTTGGCACTCGAAGAAAGGGCTTCATTAATTAAAGAAAGAGATTTTTCTCCGCCTGCAAAAAGCATCATATCGTTGCTTATAGCCAAGTAACCTGGTTCAGAACCAAAGTTCTTGGCATCTGCAGGTTGAATAAGGATGTCAACTTTGTGAACATTGGTATCGCCAGCTTTTGCGAAATCTAGTGCGAGTTTTTTCTTTTCTGAATCGGGTAGATCCTTGTAAAGAAGCTTGATCACTTCTTCGATTTTCTTGCCTTCGGATATTTTCATTGCAGTAAGAAAGGCGAATTTCCCGTTTCCTGTTTTTCTTACATCCATTACCGCATCCATATTGCCCGATTCAAGGGTCGGAGTAATCGCCTTAGCCATCTTCTCCATAGCCCCCTTTTTGCTTGGGTCTTTTTCATCAGCAATGCTCTTGTTGATTCCTTCTTGGAAAACTTTGACGAAATCTTTTCTTGCAGTTGCGGGGATAACGCTGTTGATATTCATGTGAATGACAGAATCTTTGCTGATCATGCCTGCGCCCATGCTTTTAGCTGCGCCTAGGCCAGCAATGGATTTTGCTAGTTCGGAGCCGTTCTTTCCTTTAAAGGAAATTCCTAAGCCGAGGTCTCCTGCTTTGCGATCCATATCGACTTTCATGGTTAAATCTTCGCCTTGGGTAAAGACTTGAACAACGAATTGCAAAAGCATTTCGGATACGTCGGTGCGAAGTTTTTCAACAGCAGGGCTTTCGCCTGGGATCTTTTTCTGCTTTGCTTCTGCGATTTGAAGTTCAATTTGAGGCACTACATTTTTGATAAGATCTTCAGGCAAGCCCGCTAAATTAAGGCTGATGGACATGACGCCGGTTTTTTCCGCGGTCAGCAAGTCTTTGGGGGAAATTAATTTTTTGTCATCAATGCCTTTCTCGTCCCTGATAGTTGCGCACATGTAACCATCTTTGAATTTAAAAAACATGGGGAAAGGGGAGTTCGGAATGTTCATCACATAAATGCCGTTGTCTCCTTTTTTTGCTTGCAGGTTTAACTTGCCTAGCATCTCTACGAATGTTTTTTCATCCGCAATCGGAATTAAGCCAACCACTTCACTATCGATGAGATTTGGCCCAATGTTGCCATACAACCCGATGGGTTTTTCGGGATCAATTCCTTCAATCCCCTTAGGCCCTGTTAGGCCTTTGAGCGACCCTTCAATCGTCTTGGCTTGTTCTTTCATTCCCACAGATTCCGCAATGAAGAACGCATTTTCAACAAGCCGGTTGATTGGCTGAATGCGTAAAACAACTCCCGGGGTTAGCTTGGGAGCTTGGGCATTCACGGGGAAAGTAACGCCAAAAAAGGCTATTATTATAACGAATATCGCGGTTTTTTGAAAAGTCCGAAGCAACATAAGAGCCCCCATTGGGATGGTATGGTTGAAAAACTATAGGATCACTTTTTGAAGGTTAACTATTTTAACATTTTCTGCCAATAGCTACATTTTTCTTCCTTGCAATTCTTTGCTAGGCTAACATCCTTTCTCCTGCTGATATTTTCTAACATGACCTAAGGACGAACAAACATGAAAACCTGCCTTCGAACTTCGCTTTTACTTTCTGTCTTCCTTGTTTCAGCATTTGCAAACAATGCATTTGCGCAATCGAAAACCCCCACCATTGTCGACCGCGAAAAAGAAGGTAAACTCGATTTTAAAATCGGCGCCAAAGTGGTTACCACCTACAACTATGGCCCCACGGTTGCAAAGCCTTACTTCTGGCCTGTGGTAACTCTTGGTGAAAACCGCGTGACCAGAGATTGGCCCATGCTCCAAGATTCACCCGAGGCTAAAGATCACAAACATCAAAAATCAATTTGGTTCTGTCATGGCGATGTTATTCCTGAAGGCATCGAACTTAAACAGAAAACCAAAGGAGTTACAGGCGTTGATTTCTGGAGTGAAGAAACCAATTTTGGCAAAATCGTTTGTGTTAAAGTGGGTAAAATAGAGGGCAAGGCTTCAACTGCTTCTGTTTCCACCATGAACGAATGGCGCACCGCAGATGGTATTAAAATTATGGACGAAACCCGATCCTTCACTTTAGAAACAGCAGGCAATGGCTATCTAATCAAAATGAGTACAACCTTGGTTGCAAGCGTTTGCCCCATTACTTTTGGCGATACAAAGGAAGGTTCTTTTGGGGTTCGAATTCGTGACTCGGTGACCGAGAAAGAAAAGAAGGGTGGTATACTTACCAACGCAGCAGGTAAGCAAACTGAAAAAGATGTCTGGGGAATTGAATCGCCTTGGTGTGATTACTCCGGCCCTTGCGATAAGGGCACTGCGGGCATTACCATCATTGCAGATTCCGCCAATGCTTTGAAATCCTGCTGGCATAGCCGTGGCTATGGCCTCATGGCTGCCAACCCTTTTGGAAGGGAAAAAGCGGGCTTCCCTGATCGTAAGGGGAACAAGGAATTGGTGAAGCTCCCCAAGGATGGCGTGCTAAAACTTTCCTTTGGCTTATATATTCATGATGGTAGCGCTATCGAGGCTAAGGTTAAGGAAGTGGCCGGGAAATAGAGGCATCTTTTATAACGCATGGTGAAAGCTGAATTGTTTTCACCATGCTAATGTTGCCATGGCAAGGCTAATGAAGTTCCAATGAATTTCTTAATCTGTGATTTCAATTCTATAAAATTATCGTTATTGATATCTTTAAGCTAATTAACTTTTAGTCATTAACTTTTATTGAATCAATCTAAATTAAATTTGGAACCAAGCATGGATACGCGTCAGAAAGCAATTCAAATCAATATGGATTCTTCCAAGTATGGTGCTTTTACAGAGATAGGCGCGGGGCAGGAAGTAGCAAGGTGGTTTTTTTCCGTAGGCGGGGCCTCAGGCACCATTGCCAAGACTATGTCTGCTTACGATATGACTGTAAGTGATGCAATTTATGGGCCATGCGAAAGGTATGTCAGCAAACAGCGGTTGCAATCCATGCTTGATCGAGAGTTCGATCTTTTGGTGGAAAGGCTTGATAGCAAGCGGGGTGAAACGACCAAGTTCTTTGCTTTTGCAAACACCGTTGCTGCCAAGAGTTTTTCTAGGAAAGAAGATGCCCATGGGTGGCTGGGGTTGCAGTTCCAGATGGAACCGAAAGGCCCTGTTTCACAGGTTATCATTCATGTTCGCCTGCTTGATCCTGAAAATATTCAAGAGCAGGAAGCTCTGGGAATCTTGGGGGTTAACCTGATTCATTCTGCTATTTATCATCACACCAATGCCGACGAGATTATTGATAGTCTTCTGGATAGCCTTTCTGCGGAAAGGGCTGAAGTGGATATGATCGAATTTAGTGGCGTTGCATTTAAGTCGGTTGACAATCGAGTGATGGCATTGCAACTAGTGCAAAAAGGGTTGTCCAAGGCGACTATGTTTCTTGCCAATGGTGAAGTGGTTCAACCAGCGGATGTTCTTTACAAAAAGAGTATTCTGGTTGAAAGGGGAAGTTTCAGGCCAGTCACTCATGTAACGGTGGACATGCTGGAATGCGCAACATCGATGTTTGTGCAGGAGCCCAAAGTTCAGGGTGAAGAAGTGCTGGTGATCATGGAGATGACCTTAAAGAATCTGTTGGATAATGGGAAAATTGATTATCAGGATTTTCTGGCCAGGGTTGATATCTTGGCATCGCTTGGGAAGATTGTTTTGATTTCTAATTTTGCAGAGTACCACAGGCTTGCAGCTTATTTCTTCCGCTATACCAAAAAGATGATCGGGATCGTGATGGGGGTGCCCACCTTGAAAGAGGTGTTTGATGAAAAGTATTATTTGGATCTTGATGGAGGCATTTTAGAAAGTTTTGGTAGATTGTTTAAGAATGATTTGAAGCTTTATGTTTACCCATTGATGGATAAGAAGACGGGTGCGTTGATTACCTCTGATAATCTATTGGTTACGCCCAAGTTGCGTCATTTGTTCAGCTATCTTGTAGAAAACAGGCTGATTGAAAGTATTCGTGGATTCAATGAAAGCTACCTCCCCATCTTTTCTCGGGAAGTATTGTTGAAAATACAAAAGAAAGACTCTTCTTGGGAGCAGATGGTTCCGGAATCCGTTTGCAAGATCATCAAAGAGCGAAAGCTTTTTCAGCATGTAAATCAGGGCTAATTGATTACTTGGTTTTGGTAGCAGGTGCAGGTGCAGGTGCAGGTGTCGGCGTGTTCATTTTTCTTATACCTAGATAGATGATTGTGCCGATCAAGCTTATAAGTGAAACTCCAAAAAATCCAGCTATTGCATAGCCAAGCCATTGGTTGCTTTTTACTTTCCTTGCCAGCGGATGAACAGAGAGAATGGGCGCAGAGGTGGGTTCCGGAAAGCCCGTATTTTGAGAAAGACCTTGCGATGGTTCATTGTTCGCAAAAGGGCTTCCTAAAAATTGTGGCATCACTGGTGAAACATCGCTTGTCAAATCTGCAAATTCAGATCCTTGCACCAATACTCGCGCTTCAATATTTACCTTTATGGACTGATTTCCGTTCGTGGTTATGGATAATGTTGCCACTTCGAGTGAACTGGGAAGCTCGCTTGTAGATACGGAAATTTTTAGATACGCCTTACCACCTTTAAGGACTGGCTTTGCAATTCTGACCCAGGGTTTGTCTGCCTTGGCGTAGGCATAGGTGGATTTTTTTTCTTCATTAAAAAGCGTGATCGTTTGATCTTTCACATCACCCGGTTGAAGTTCGAATAGAAGATTAGTGGTTGTGGTTAAAACCTTGGGCGGTTTGACATAACCAAGGGCTTCAAAAAACTGTTGAATTGCAGCAAGGCCTTGCGCCGGTGGTTTGGGTACAGGGTAGACCCAGCCATTCTCCTTGTACCAACTTTCTACGGTGCCATTCTCAAATAATACTGCTGCCCCAGTCGGGTTGGCCTTGGCTTTTTCAGCAAGTTGCTTGGGGCTCTTCGCGCCAGCAAGTGTGCCAATCATGAAAGGCCTGATTGGAATTTCAGCTGTAACAGGGACGATAAGGTTGCCACCGCTTGTTTCAAAAATCAGTTTCCCTTCGACCGTTTTTTCGCTTGTTCGTAGGGAATTAGTGAAGACCGTCATGGGCAGTGGTGCATCTTGGAATGTATTGAAACGACTCCTGCTGCGGGGTTTACCCTCGCCTATTGAAAGCCATGGAATCCCTTCGATGGAAACGCTGCCGTACAGGATTCTTCGGCCTTTGTTGCGAATTTTGACCGAACATTTGATATCTTTGCCCGGTTTCAAGGTACCAAGATCGAGGGTTGGGGGGTCAACTTCTAAATCTGCGGGAGGGATTGGCTGAGAGGGAAGGCGCGCAAGGAATTGATCCAAGCCTTGCACTGGCTCGGGGTGTTTTGCTGATTCCGTAGCCACCATTGCAAGATCTAAGCGCCCAATGCCACTGAAGAAAGTTCCAAATTCACCCTTTTTCAGCATGTCGAGCGATACGGTCCAGTCAGAAAGAATGGTGCTTGCAAGCTCGTTAAAATTACTGCAGGTTTTTCCCGATGGGTAGCGTATGGGCTTGGGAAAGTCCATTTGTACGCCTGCCGAAGCGTGACTTCTTCCGCCAAGCCCTATGCCATCAAAATAACAGAATGAAGCTTCCTCTGGATTTACCCTAGAGCAGCGTGAACAAGTTTGAACCATGGCCTTATAGTAAAGGCAAATGAAATGGATTGCAACCAGTTGAAAAGGGTATTTTTCAACCCGGCAGATTATTTCGCGGGCATGCTTTTGTTGATTTCTTCAAGCACAGCTTTAAGGGCAGCAACATCGGTCTTTGCAGTGGTTTCGAAATTGCGAGTAGCCCCATTTTGCGTTGGGTCTTTAACTGCACAATAAAACTTCCAATCACCGGTTTGAGGGTTGTAATCCAGCCTTTGCCAAGCTAACCCACGGGTGGATAGTTGTTGCATTAAAGAGCGAAACTCTTCTGCAGAGCCAAATTGGGAATTCGTTGCTCCTACTCCTGCGTTGGCAGTAGCGCCAACCGGAGTAACATTGGATCTTGTGGGATCAAGGTTCGAGAAATTTCCGGTAGCCAAGGCCGCTGGACTAGTGGAAGAAGAAGGCGAGGGCAAATTAGGAACATTATTGTTGTTAGGATTGTTGAAATTGCCCGCAAGCGCCGTATTTTGCGCAGGTAACCGATTTAATGGGATGCCTCCACCCAGTAAGGGGTCCTTATCAGAGTTAGGCGAGCCAAAGTTAAGCAGTGAGGGAGCTTGTGGCGTTACGGCATTCGGTGGCGGAGCAGCACTATTATTCCCTGGTAGTGGGCTAAAAAATTTATCCAGCGAGCTGCTACTTCCAGAATTACTGCCAGTATTTTGGCAGCCACCGGTAAAGCCTACCAGCATTCCAAAGGCTATTAGATTAAGCCATTGGCTTTTTGTGCGTGTCATTTTTGCTGTGTTTATAGATGTCATGGAAGGCTCCTTACTCCTTGACTCCCGCTCTATAGCAACTATTCTGCCTAATATCACTGCTTTTTCAGATTTTGTCACTATCCTGTACTTAAGTGGGTGGGAATAACAAACCTTAGGAACTCTTGCAATGCCAGCTTTTAAAATCGCGGTTATCGGTGGTGATGGTATCGGCCCTGAAGTTATTGATCAGGCTGTTCGTGTTTTGGAGGTTGTAACCAAAAAGGCCAATGCCTCCTTTACTTGGAACAAATTGCCTTGGTCTGCGATTAATTATGAAAAGACCGGGGTAATGGTTCCCGATGATGGCTGGGACCTTCTTAAAAAACATGATGCCATCTTTCTGGGCGCAGTCGGCCATCCTTCCGTTTCTGATCACATTCCCGTTCACGGGTTGCTGCTTCCTATGCGCAGGATGTTTGATCAATACGTGAACCTCAGACCCTCCTACCTTTACGAAGGTGTTGATTCGCCACTTCGAGACAAGGCACCAGGCTCTATCGATATTCTTTTCTTCCGCGAAAATACCGAGGGTGAATATGCCCCCATCGGTGGCAGGCTTTACTCCGGCTTCCCACAGGAAATCGCAATTCAAACGAACACCTTCACCCGAAGGGGTTGTGACCGGATTATTCGTGCTGCTTTTGAAGCTGCAAGAAAACGTCCACGCAAGAAAGTGACTTCCATCACCAAGTCCAATGCCCAGACTTTTGGTATGGTTTTATGGGACGAATGTTTCAACCAAGTGGCTTCTGAATATAAGGATGTTCACTCCTCTTTCTTGCTTGTTGATGCCGCTGCTATGGATCTTGTTCGCAAACCTGAACACTTCGATGTTATGGTTGCTAGCAATTTGTTTGGCGACATCCTGACCGATCTCGCAGCTATTGTTACTGGTACTATCGGCCTTGCCTCTAGCGCCAATATTAATCCCAGCAAAACCTTCCCTAGTATGTTTGAACCCGTTCACGGTTCTGCACCCGATATTGCAGGCAAAGGCATGGCAAACCCGATGGCGGCAGTGCTTTCCGGTGCGCTTATGCTTGAGCATCTTGGCTTGCATGATGCTGCGCTGAATGTGAATCAGGCGGTTGCGAAGGTGCTGAAAGCTGGCGCACCAAGAACCCCCGATCTTGGTGGTAAAGCTTCAACCAAGGAAATCACCGAAGCAATCTTAGCCGCTCTTTAATAAAGCCAATTGATTTTTTGAAAATCAAAGAGTCCCTCTCGAAAACATCGGGAGGGATTCTTTACTTAACTTTTGCAAATACATGGTTTAATGCTGCAAGCATATCCAGTCTGCGGAAGTCCCTTCCCGTTGCAGTATCATGTACCATTACGCCAGTTTTCTGCATGATTACCAGCATCGCTTCGGGCAGGTTTTTTCCATCCATCTTCCAATCATAACCACTCTTTTCGATTCCTTCTCGCAGTAGCATAGCTGCACCACAGGCAATTGCATTAGAAGAACTGGTGGCACTGGCAGGAACTAGAAGGCTTATTTTCGCACTGCGGTCGAGGTAGATTTCGTCTTTACTCGGCTTCACCGCGCCGATTGCAAAACAATCAGTCTGACAGGCGGGCCAAGAAATGCCCTTAGTGAAATTGTGATTTCCAGAGGGCGCACTTACCCAAACATTTCGTTTGCGCAATGCGCTTAACTTCTCATCGATCTCGCTTTTTACAGGCTCAGAGTGCTCCTTATCATCCACCGGAGCTAGGTTTACCGTCGTAATATGATACTTTTCATGATTATCCACAATCCACTGCAAGCCCGCTGCAAGGGTTTTGTCATCACGCACATTGCAATGACAACATTCAAGACCTCTAATAACTGCTACTTGGTTATTGTAGGCAACTCCCTGTTTGCCCTTGTAGTTTATGGAAGAGGGTATGCCAATTGTGGAGCCATGATATCCTTTTCCTTCATGCTTGGGATCGTTGTCGCCATCCACGCTGTCGTATGAAACCAAAACCTTGGGCCTGCCTTCATCCTTGGTGTTCCATTCGGGCATGGATAATTTGCATCCATCATCAACAAGCGCAAGAGTCTGGCCCCTGCCAAAACTTAGGATGGTCGAGTATTTTTCCCAAGAGTCAGTGATGCGGGTCAGGCGGAATTCGACTGGCAGGATCGGTTCTGCTGCACCAATCGCTTTAGGGAATCCTGTTTCAATAGCTATTAAAACAAAGAAGAAAAAAGTTTTTATACCCCTCATAATAGTGTGGCCTCGATGATGGAATTGAGTCCAATCGTAGGAATTACGCGTTGAATATGCAGCCCGCTTTTTGCGAACAAAATCTTGTATTCTGCAAGTGTCCGCTCAATCCCACCCGGAATTCCCATCATGATCCAATCAAACATTTTACCTGGATGAGGAGTGTTACCCTCAGGCAAAATCGCCTCGATCATTAGCACTTTGCCATGTTTGGGAAGAGCCTTCTTTATATTGCTAAGTATCAATATGCTTTTTTCATCATCCCAATCATGAATGATATGCCTGAGTAGATAGGCATCTGCATTAGGTGTGACACTTTCAAAGAAATCACCTGAAACCAACTTAAAGCGATCTACATTGCTTTTTGAAGTAGCAGTGGCTGCGGTCACATGCGAAAGATCAAAAAGGACGCCATGCAGATTGGGGTATTGGTTTAAAATGGCCAACAGCATGCTGCCATTGCCGCCCCCGATGTCTGCAAGTGTTATAAACTCAGAGAAATCATAGGCAGCAAGAATCTGATTGGATTCGCTACCATGAATGCTTTCCATGGCTTTATCAAAGACTCTGGCAGAATTTGGGTGATCTTTGAGGTATTCAAAAATGGGCTGTCCATGTGCTATTTCGTAGGCGCATTTGCCCGTTCGCACATTATCAATCATTTTTGAAGAGGCTAGGTAATGTTCGGAACCAGACATGATAGCCATGGCGTGCTGACTTCCAGGAATATCTGAGCGAAGTTGGTTTGCTTTAGGTGTAAGAGCAAAAGCGCCTGTTTCGTTTTCTGCAAAAACTTCTTCCGATGCGAGATACCTTAGCAACCTGAAAAGAGATCGTTCATCGGTGTTGGTCTTTTTTGCAAGATCACCCGAGGTTTGTGGGCCATCGCGAAAAATGATGTCTGCAATGTTTAATTCTGCTGCGCAATAAAGTGCTTGCGACAACCAGTAACCATACACTTTTTCCTTCATCCACATTTCAGGGGTTTTCGTTTCCATGGTATGTCCTTACGAAGTCGGGTTGGCAATCTTGCTTAGTATCCAATACAAAGTCTATTTGAATATTAGCAACCAATTGCAACAAAATATGCCAAATTCACAAAAGTCCGCATCAGACTTACAAACAGGAATGATCTGGGCTGTAGTGGCTTATGCGTTCTGGGGGTCAATGCCCCTTTATGTTTGGCTGGTTCGCAGCATAGAACCCTTAGAAATTCTTAGCCATCGGGTGGTATGGTCAGCGGTATTAATGCTCTGTATCGTGCATTTTCAAAAAAAGTGGAACTTGGTGAAACAGGTGTTCAGCACGCCAGGCGTTTTGTTTGGCCTGATGGGAAGCTCCATACTTGTAGGAATTAACTGGGGCATATACATTTACGCAGCAGCCAACTCGCAGGTATTGCAAACGAGTTTGGGTTATTTCTTTCTGCCTTTGTTGAGCATTCTCTTTGGCATGATTTTATTCAAGGAAAAGCTCAGGCTTATGCAATGGGTCGCCCTCGGCGTAGCAACGCTTGCGATTGGATTAAGAATTCACCTTGAAGGCAGCTTGCCTTGGATCTCTCTCGGGGTTGCATTTTCTTTCTGCTTTTATGGGGTTTTTCGCAAAATCATTCCGGTTGATGCCAGTGTTGGCTTGTTTCTTGAAACTATGTTTCTACTTCCTTTGGCAGGTGCAGCCCTTGTTTATTGGTGGGTTGAGGGTACCAACGATTTTGGGCACACCTGGCATATGGACGCTTCGTTGGCGCTTAGTGGTATCGTTACCGTGATTCCGCTTTATTGTTTTGGGATGGCTGCAAGATTGGTGCCTTTATCGGTGATGGGATTTATGCAGTACTTTTCCCCCTGCATCCAGATGGTTCTTGGAATCTACCTGTTCAATGAATCGTTTTCTCAGGAAAAGCAGGCCAGCTTTTATCTCATCTGGGTGGCCTTGGCAGTATTCTCTTTCGATTCTTATTATCAAAGCCAATTGGCACGAAAAAAAGAATGACCCTAGTTAAGGATCATCCTTTTATTCTTAAAATAGTGTTCGAAGTCTGCTTATTTTTTAAGCGCTGCTTCAACTGCGCCAACCAAGCTGGCATCGTCTAGCTCAACGCTTGATTCAAATCTACCTAGGATCTCACCATTCTTCCCAAGTAGGAATTTTGTGAAGTTCCACTTCACATCGCCTGACGATTTTGGGTTCGTTTCTTTTGAAGTAAGGTGCTTATAAAGGGGGGAAGCATTCGCACCTTTAACCATTTGCTTTTCTAAAACGGGGAAGGTAACGCCATAGTTGGTTTTACAGAACTTTGCGATTTCATCGTTGGTGCCTGGTTCTTGACCACCAAATTCATTACTTGGAACGCCCAATACGACAAAGCCATCTTTGTTAAACTTTTCGTAAATATTCTGCATTCCCTTGTATTGGCTGGTGTAGCCACAAGCGCTGGCAACATTAACTACTAGTACGACTTTTCCTTTATAACTGGTTAAATCGACTTCTTTTCCATCTAAAGTTTTGGTTTTATAGTTTAATGGGGTGGTCACGACGGCTCCTTTTTCTGCAAATATTGGGGAAATTACGATGGTTAACGCTGTTATCAAGCCAAATACATACTTCATTGATAGTCTCCTGTTTGGTGTTACGACCCAAGTTTTCTAAAATAATAATACTGTAGACAATGGGTTGTTCCATTATCAAGTTTACTGGTATTATAGTATAGCCTTACTACCCTTGGCAGTTAAAGCGAAAGTTTTCCAAAATGACGGACGCGAGCAAAATTCGCAATTTTTCAATTGTGGCCCATATCGACCATGGCAAAAGCACCCTTGCGGATCAGTTCCTTTTAAAAACAGGCGCTATCACCCAACGGGACTTTCGTAACCAGGTCCTCGATGATATGGATCTCGAACGCGAACGGGGCATCACCATTCAGATGCACCCGGTTACCCTCTATTATAAAATGGATGGCGAAACCTACGAACTCAACCTCATTGATACCCCCGGGCATGTTGACTTCACCTACGAAGTATCCCGAAGCTTGGCAGCTTGCGAAGGTGCAATCCTTCTAGTCGATGCTTTTCAAGGTGTTCAAGCGCAAACGGTCGCCAACGCTTATCTTGCAATTGAAAACAATCTGACCATTGTTCCGGTCCTAAATAAAATCGATATGCCTATAGCCCGGCCTGATGATGTTATTGCTGAGATGGAATCCGTGCTTGGTATTCAGCCCGAAGAAGTACTTCGAGTTAGCGCCAAGACTGGTTTGGGAATGGATGAGGTCATGCGAGCCATTGTTGATCGCATTCCTGCCCCAACTGGGAAGCCTGATTCCCCTCTTAAGGCACTTATCTACAACAGCCATTTCGACTCTTATAAAGGTGTAGTAATTTATATCCGCGTTATGGAAGGTACCATGCGCAAAGGCCAGCGCATCAAGTTCATGCGTGGCAACACCGATCACGAAGTTGCTGAGATGGGTCAGTTTAGGCCACATCCAACTCCATGTGATGTACTTGGGCCTGGGCAGGTAGGATTCTTTATGGCGCAGGTGCGCAAGTTGGATGATGTTCATATTGGGGATACTGTAACTGAAGCCAATAGGCCGACTGAAACAGCTCTTCCTGGTTATAAAGAGCCCCAGCCGATGGTCTTCAGCGGTTTATACCCAACCAATAATGATGATTTCGAAGAACTTCGCGAAGCACTTATGAAGCTAAGGCTTAATGATGCCAGCTTTAGTTATTCACCTGAAGTGAGTGAAGGCTTGGGGTTTGGTTTCCGATGTGGCTTCCTTGGGATGTTGCACCGCGAAATCATCCAACAAAGGTTGGAGCGCGAAAGTCAGCTCGATGTCGTTCAGACCGCGCCCAATGTTACCTACGAAATACTAAACCGTAGTGGCGAAGTTATTGTCATCGACAACCCCCAGAAGGTTCCAGTCGATGGGCAGATCGAAGAGTTTCGCGAGCCTTTCGTTAAAATCAGTTTTTTGGTTCCTTCGGGCAACATCGGCGATCTGATGCAGATGTGTGCAGAGCGCAGAGGCATTTACCTGCGTACCGAATACCTTAGTACTGCGCGTGCCATTTTGGTTTACGAAATGCCTCTCGCAGAGGTCATTTATGATCTTTACGACAGGCTTAAATCGGTGACCCATGGATATGGCACCATGGATTATGAATTCCTTGCTTATCGTGCTGCAGACTTGGTTCGTTTGGATGTGTTGGTTCATCATAACAGGGTGGATGCGCTTTCAACGATTGTGCATCGTTCTACTGCAGACAGGCGTGGTAGGAAGTTGCTCAAGAAACTGCGTGAAGAAATCGACAGGCATATGTTCGAGGTTGTGCTTCAGGCTGCGGTTGGCAGTAGGATTATCGCCAGAGAAAGTATTGCTGCCCTTAAGAAGGATGTTACCGCGAAGTGTTATGGTGGCGATATATCCCGCAAGCGTAAACTTTGGGCCAAACAAGCCGAAGGTAAGAAACGCATGAAGCAGGTAGGGCAAGTGGAATTACCGCAGGAGGCATTCCTTGCTGTCCTTGAATCCGATGATTAACCCCAGGGTACCCAATGGCGCAATCAGATAATTCCACTCCCCCTTCCGATCCGGGTTCGCCTGTGCCTATCGAGGGATATAAGATTTTAAACGAGGAAGTGGCCCCTGTTCCTGTGATCTCAGAAACAGATGCAAACGCCTTCAAGGAGGCCCCTGCCCTTGATGGGCAATTTGAGCGGCCTAGAAGTAACCCTGCAAAACCAATCGTTCCTAAAAACGATGGCCTTCGCGAACTTCTTGAAACAATTGTTTTTGTTGTCGTTCTGGTTTTGGTGCTCAAATCTTTTATCGCAGAAGCGTTTGTCATCCCTACCGGTTCGATGGCGGAAACCCTATTTGGTTATCAAAAGCAAATTAATTGCCCTTCATGCAAGCATCGCTTTCCAGTCAATTGCTCTAGCGAAGTCGAGCAAATGCCCGGTGCAGGTGTTATGTCTGTGAGCAATGCAACCTGCCCGAATTGTTTGCTCAGTATTAAATTGCTAAAGCACAACGAAGAGTCTTTCCCAGGGGAAGCTGCAGTTGCAGACCCGGGCCCATCTACGGGCGATCGTGTTCTGGTCGCAAAGTATCTTTATGATCTTCCAGGCAAGGGACCCGAGCGACTGGATGTGGTTGTTTTTAAATATCCTGGCAACAGTAACCCGAATGAATTTTCCGCACGCTTCCCAGCCTCTGGCCCTCAGCGCAATCATGTTCCCATGAATTACATCAAAAGGCTGATCGGCCTGCCTGGTGAAACTATCGCCATTCAGGCGGGTAAGCTTTATCGCCTACCACCTGATACACTTCCGCCCCCGATCTCTAATCCTAAAGATAATGCAGATCTTTGGATGTGGGAATTCATGCACGAAAACGAAGCCCGTGACTCATTCATCGATACGGATAAGTTCGAAATCATTCGCAAGAAACCCAGCTCGGTGCTTTCAATGCGCAGAATCGTTTATGATGATCAACATCGATCGGTTGATCTTCCTAACCTTAAACGCTGGCAAGCTCTAAAACCCAATTGGAACGAGATTTCTCCTTCGGTTTACGTCAGCTCTACCGAATCAGAAAAAACAACTTCCTGGCTTAGATACAGCCATATCCTTCGTAACAATGATTCTCGCAGGCAGCTTATCACCGATGTCATGGGTTATAACACCGCCTACCATGATACGCACCGCCCGGGCTATGGCGATAACTGGGTCAGCGATCTTACCCTTGAAGGTCAGTTTGATATTAGAAAACAAGAAGGCCTCCTCACTTTAGAGCTTTCCAAAGGTGTTGATCGTTTTAGAGCGATATGGAATCTTGAATCCGGTACTTGCACTCTTCAAAGAATCACCAAAGATAAAACCGAAGTACTTGCTGAAAAATCTTCTGATCGTTTAAGCTCGGGTTCGCATTTTATTCGCTTCGCTAACGTGGATTGCAGGCTCATCATTTGGCAGGATGGCAAATTGTTGTTCAACGATGGTGTTGATTACAAACCTAGCAAGGTTCATGGTCCCACTCTTGAAAACGATCTCGAGCCCGCAAGCATTGGCACTTCCGGAACTACACTTTCCGTAAGTGAACTTAAGATTCATCGCGATACCTATTACACTGCACGCATCAACCCTAGTACTCCCGATGTTTCTGTTCATGATTGGACCGAGCCTATTGCGATTCGTCCGGGCTTGCCTACGCCAGATTCTTGGAAGGGCCTATTAAACCCACCTATTAAGACTCTTTATGTTCAACCTGGCCATTACCTTTGCCTAGGCGATAACAGCCCGCAAAGTTCTGATGGCCGTTCGTGGGGCCTTGTCCCTAATAATCTTATGATGGGCCGGGCTGTTCTTATCTACTGGCCTTACAATCGTATTGGCAGAATTCAATGACCCAGGCACTTCCTGTTCCTGCCCCCGGCACAGTCTTTGGCGATATCGAAATCCGCGTCCGCTATGCGGAAACCGATCGCATGGGCCTTCTTCACCATGCCAACTATCTGGTCTATTTTGAACAAGGCCGCATTGAGTTACTTCGATCCATGGGTCGTACCTACAAAGATGTTGAAGATGAAGGCTACCTTCTCGTGCTTGCACGCATCGAAGTAAAATACAAACGGCCCGCAAGATACGATGATGTTCTTACGCTACGAACCATCGTGGAACGAACCACGGGCGTACGCATCGAACATCGCTACGAACTTTATTGCGAATCCAAGCTGCTTGCTGAAGGCTCTTCGACCCTAGCTTGCATCGATCGCGAGGGCAATCCGCAGGCCCTTCCCACCTACTTGGCAAACCGTACTGCCTCCCTCTGAAAGGTGAAGCAATGTTTCGAAGATTTCTTGCAGTTTGGTGCCTTCCACTTCTGCTTGCTATTCTTCCCGCTGCTGCAAGCTTTGCTGTGCTTGCATCTCTTCCCACAGCGGCGCGCGATTTTTACCTCGAAAGCATCACAAGGCTCGATCAATTGATTCTTGCCCTTGGCTCTTTTCTTTTTATTTTGCAAACTCTCTTTGCTTGGCGAGCTCTCACTTGGAAAAACCATGGCTTTGATGAACGTGCTGATTCTTGGATTAGCCATCTTTCTCAGGCTGCAGAATGGTTCCCCCTTTTGGGATTACTAGGCACCGTCGCAGGAATTTTACAAACCTTCAGCTCCATCAATGGTCCCGTTTCTCCTGAACGAATCATCCAACTTTATGGACCTGCAATTACTGCGACAGGAAGTGGCATATTCATGGCGCTTGTGAATATTCTACCCGCTTGGTTTGTATTGGCAGGCAGGGATCTTATTCTTGGGCTTGCAGGCGGTGTACTCCCCAAAAAGGAGGACAAGGCTTCATGATTCAACTACCCAAACGCAGCGTAACCCGCTTCTTTATCCCGCTCATTGATGTGCTTATTTTGCTTTTTTGTGTCTTTCTTTTTCTTCCCATGGTGGGCCAGGGAGATACCCCAAACTCTTCCTTGAAAACTAATGCAGATACGATTGAAAAACTAAAGATTGCAGATTCAACCTCTCAGCTTCTTAAAGAAATCGAAAAGCTGCGTGCAGAACGTACTGAAGCCTTTAAAGGCACCGTGTTTTCCAGAGTCCTAGAAATTGATTCTACAACTGGCGAGCTTTTCTTCCGTAATCCTGACAAAAGCATTCTCAAAAACAAAGAGGATATTTCCTCCCTCATCAATCAAGACAAGCTGTCCTCTAAAGGGAAGGAAATTTTCTACATGGTTCTTTATCCAAGGGACCTTGATAGCAGTTACCCCACCAGAGGTCAGCGCGAAAATTACGAGCGCTGGCTTAATGGCATCGTATGGTCTTTCGATTTTCCAGGCTTTATTTCCAACAGGTAAACGACATGTTCATTCCTGTTCTAGCTAATGCAATCACCGATTCGATCCGCCATCCTGAACGGCCCCTTGCGGTCTTTGGCGGCATAGCGCTTGGCGCATATCTAAGCGTGCTTCTTACTAATCTGCTTTATAAAAGAATCTCGAAAAAGCCTTTGCCTAGCTGGGTTAGTTTCTCTTTTCGAACTCTAGGAGGGATAACGGGGGGATGGATTGTCTTCATCTATCTTTTTGGTGGCGGGGGCGATGGTATTGGCGGACCGGGGGGCACCAGCAATGGCTCTAATAACAGTAATTCTTCTGCGCCAGAAGAAGCTAAATCGCCGATCGAAAAAGATAATCAACTTAAGAAAAATGAACCCTCTAAGGTTGTTATCAATCTAAGGGTTCTTACTGATGAATCTGCAAAGAAAATGATGCAGGGTAATTATCAGCCCAAGAAATATTACCTGCTTTCGGATAAACCTGATGAGCTTTTTGATATCGAGTCTTTGCTTACCCTATTAAACAGCACCCTTAAAACTTCGAAGATTGAAAGAATTGATTTTGTGATTGGTGTAGATGATCCGGACCGCGATACCAACAGAGTGCGATTGGTTCGCAACTGGGCGGAAGCCAATAAGGTTGCTGTGGATTTTCTCCCACGCTAAAAATCTGGCAAGTATAAATACAATGTCGCAAATTGACCGATCACCCTTGATTATGATTTTGCATGATGCAGGTACCGACTGCGAAGCGCTTCGCAACCTTCTTGTAGAAAAAAATGCGAGAGTTGAAATAGCAACTCTGGATGAATCGGGAATTAAAAAGCTGGTGTATTGCAATAGTGATGGGCTGATTCTTCTAGGCGAACCCACACCAAAAATATTAGTGCTGTTGCGAGAAATGCTGGGCAGAAGATTACTTCCAGGGAACTTTCCTGTATTTCACAATTCTGAAACTAAGTTGGTGATTGCCAACAATTACGGCTTAGGTTCCCTTAACATAATCAATAGTTTTGAGCCTGATAATTGCTTAGATACAGCAGCGCAGTATCAATCGAAAAAAACTGCAACCGGATCTTATCTTGGTTGGGCAACGGTGGTGCTGATGTTCGTCTTTCTTTTTCTTGGGCTTAAAGGCGCCAAGGTTTTTCTTCCTGCTGGTGAACTCGAGACTCAAGTTGAAAAACTAAAATCTAACGATCCTTCCGATATTTATCTCAGGCTTTTAGGGCCAACTCCTAAACTCAAAGATCGACTTGTTCTATTCGATAATCTGAACTCGCATCCCGATTTTTATTTTCTGCCTTTGGATCTTTCGATGTATTTGATTTCAAGGCGCAATGAGATTAAAAATTATCTTGATAGGGTCGATGCACTCTTAACAATTCCTGCGACGCCCAAGGTTACTACGATTAGCGAAATCGAAGCTACATTATCAAAAATCACACAGTTGAAAGATCGCTTTCCCAAAAAATGGGAAACAACCGAAGCTTATGTTTTTCTTCTCAACAAAGAAACCCTTAACCAGGAACTTCATAAAGAAATACTTGCTTTTTATGCTGATTTTAACAGAAGAACTACCTCGTTTAATCGCTTATCCACCTTTCCTGAAAAACAAATGATCAAGGAGTTCGACTGGAAATCTTGGCAGGAAAACGTAGACATTTTTCTGACAGATACTTGGCCCGATTCTTCATCTGTTGCCCTTGCAACTAACATACCTGAAATTCTCGAAATGAGGCTTGCAGATCATCGCAATCGCGAAAAAATCCGCATCCTTAAATCTGCACTTCGATACCTAGCCATCCCCGGTGATATTCTGCTTCAGGATTTTCTCTTTAAAACGGAGTTGCCATTGAAGATGCTTCAGCAATTTGAAAAAGAATTACCTAACTGGCGTAAAGATTTGGCCCCAGCAAATTTCCCGCAAACGCAACAAGATGTTTTACATACGCTTGCCTTTGATTTGAATAATCAATTCATTCCCCTGTTGCGAACTAGAATTCTTTCCATGTTGGGGGAACAGAAAACTTGGCCCAGATCTAAATCTAAATGCTTGAATGATCCCATGCTTTCAGATTTAGGCCTATTCAGTCAGCCTATTTCACTCCTCGCATCTTCAGTCGAACCCAAACCGGTTGACACTTTAACTTCATTGTTAAGCAAAGACTCTATTCAGTTAAAATCCAATGTGGTTAAAATTAAATTGAATGAGGGATTGGCTTCATTGCTTACTGAAAAGCCGGTGCTTAATATCATTGTTGCAAATTCTTCGGGTACTACAACTATGCTTTCTGCAAAACTCATCCTCACTAACGATAAAGTATTTCTTCAAGGTGCGGATCTTGGCCTCGATTATGCCTATAAATGGTTTGATAAGGTAAAAGCTGAGCTTGAGCTTAAAGATGGATCAAAGCTGGTTTGGGATAAATCGCAAATCGAAATGTTTGGCTGGTCTTCTTTATTGGTTGATAGTCAATTAATTGGAAGTTCATCTTCCATCGAGAAGCTTGTTCCGGTTACTTTAATATTTGAGCCAGCATTAATTGCTATGCCTTCGTTGCTTATTGATTCTCGTAAATGATCGATTTTACAAGGGACCTTTTATGGATCAGAATCCTTCTGTTTTTATGCATAGGCGTTACTACATCCCTATGATTGCTCTTGGGATTTTAGGCATTGCGTTTATTGCGACGAGATTACTCCCCGAGGAATATCCCCCTTTTGTTAAAAGCGCTGTCAATATGTCGGGCTTTTTACTTGCATTAATTGTTTCTACGACTTGGTGGGTTTTCTTTTCAAGGTTCTCTTGGCTTTTAAAAATTGAAGTCGTTGCAATTATTGTATCCGCTTATTATGGCGCAGTTAAAGAATTGGAATTCAATGGCGATGTTGAACCAAAAATCATTTGGCGCTGGGAAAAACCACGGGAAGATAAAATCGCAGATCATCGGACTAATGCCCCTAAGATTGAACTAGAAGCCATTTCTGTCGTTGTTGGTCCTGAAGATTTTCCCAACTACCGCAATCGCAATCTCGATGGTGTGGTTACCGGCCCAGAAATCAATTCTGATTGGAAATCCAACCCTCCGAAACCTGTTTGGAAACCCCAACCCTGTGGCGCAGGTTATTCAGGCTTTTCTATCGCAGGCAACCTTGCAGTTACCATGGAACAACGCGCTGATAGAGAAGTAGCTGTTGCTTATGACTTTGCAACGGGAACAGAACGCTGGACCCATTCTTGGGTTGCTAGGCATTACGATGTCATGGGTGGCGAAGGCCCGATGATTACCCCCACCATTGATGGCGACTTGATATATGTGCTTGGTGGTACAGGGCATTTTGCTTGTTTAGATGCTAAAACCGGCCAGCCCATCTGGGAGAAAAAACTTTTAGAAGACAATAAGAATATCCAATGGGGCATGAGTGGCTCGCCTTTGATTTATAAAGATTTGGTCATTGTTAATCCGGGCGAGCAGGAAGCAAAAAATCTTAACCGTGCTATTCGTGCCTTTGATAAAAAATCTGGCGAACTTCGTTGGCAGGTAGGGAATAACCGTGCGGGTTACACCTCGCCCATGGTCGCAACCCTTCTTGACACTGAAATGCTTTTGATTTTTGATGGCGCTGAAATCGCAGGCTATAACCCCCTTACGGGTTCTAAATATTGGGCCCGCCCTTGGATTACCAACCAAGGCATTAATGTTGCCCAACCCATTCCCATTGGAAATGATAAACTGTTCATCACCTCCAGTTATGGTGTGGGATGCGGTTTGCTGAAACTTTCCAAGGATGGTGATAAGTTCAAAGAAGAAGAACTTTGGCACAATTTTAATCTTCGATGTAGATTCACCAGCCCTGTTCTTTTTGAGGGTTTCATTTATGGATTGGACGAGGGAATGCTTGTTTGTTTAGATCCCAACGATGGAAAAAGAAAATGGAAGGGTGGCCGTTATGGCCAAGGGCAGTTGCTTAGGCAGGGCAATAAGCTGATTATTCAAGCGGAATCTGGCGATTTAGTAATGGTTGAAGCTACTCCCGCTGAATTTAAAGAACTTGGAAAGTTCAAAGCTTTATCAGGGGACAAGACTTGGAATTACCCAAGCCTTGCCCGAGGTTTTGCCTGGGTACGAAACCATAACGAGATGGCTTGTTACGATCTTCGGAAAAAATAAATCATCCCACCCACAAGATGAAATCAAACAACTGCCCCGCCCTTTTCCCATTGCGTGTAATATCAAGCGCTGCAAGGTGCAAACCTTTTACGGTTTCTTTGGTGCAGGATATTTGAATGGGTATGGATGTTGTTGATTCCCCCGCCACCATGGTGCTGATGATTGCTGGCTCCGCCTTAAATCCCTCGGGTAATACAATCTCAACTTTCATCGCAATTGGTTCTGCATCAAAATTTCGCATCATAAGCCTAGCTTCAGCGGCGTTGTTTTTCCCAAGTACCACCCGGTAAGGTTCCATGCGCACCCAATACGGGTCATACATCCAGCGATAATCTTTTTCGAAGCTTAATTTTTCAAAGTACTCTTTTAGCTTAATTGCATCCGCAAGATAACGATCAATCAATTTTGTAGGCTCTGCCATCGCCCACGAATGCCCACCTAGTAAAAGGTCAGGCTGTAATTTCTTTAGGTACTTTGCTGCATAAATATAGCCTTCTTCAAGGATACAACTGTTTCGTGCAACTACTGCTTCATGCCCATTTTGGCTTGGATCAGAGGAACTTCCGAAAATGTTGTCTCCTGTGAACGCAACTTTCTTGCCATCAATGATGCCATGAAGGCAAAGGGCGAATTCGGTCTGGCCGGGCATCCAGTCAACGGTAAGTTTGAATCCTTCCCAAGTAAAAGTATCGCCCTCTTGGAAAACTTTATCAAATGCGATGGAATCGATCCCCTTGCCATAGGTGTTTACCTGAGCACAGTAATCGAAATGCAGCGGGCGCGAAACCGGTGCAACCACACGATTCATCGTCCAAATCTTGGCGCCATGCATATCTCGCAGGTGTGGCGCTTCCAAGCAATGATCGCCATGCATATGGGTTACCAGCACAACATCAATTTGTTTTAGCCCAAGCCTTTCCTTCATTAGTGCGATCGATTTATCCAAGAATTCTTTTTTGAACAACCCGCAATCAACAATTAAGGCATGGCCGTTATCTGCAAGAATCATGTGGAAGTTGGGCCAGAATTCTGGGCCACGAAATTTAAACAGATGCTTGGTAACTTGCCAGACATGAGGCACAGTAGTTGGTTGGGAAACTCGATCTTGATCGGCTCCCGCAAAGGTAGACACTTCCCAACCGCGCAGATAAAGCTTGTTGAATTCTCGAAGTGTGTTTCGCAGTGCTTGTAATTGGGGCAGGGGATTTTCGATGATCGGCCCATGCGAAGGCAGCATCTTTTTTAATGGATAGCCCTCAAGTTGCCCTAAAGAATTATAGAGCGCATAAATACCCTTGCTAAAACCATAATCCCATTCCGTATCGAACCAAGTGTGAAGCTTCGATCCTTGAAGCATGACATCGCCCGTAAAGGCAATCCACTCTCCTTCTTTTTTGGTAATGTAAGAAAGCGATCCAGGGCTGTTTCCTGCTGTTTCAACGCACCAAAGTTCGATTCCCTGCCAAGTGAAATCATCCATTTTTGCAAATGTTTTATCTGCCTTGATAGGTGTGATACCAGGCCTTACATAGCTTGCGCCATGCACCGTAAAAGCATCTGAAAGCGCGGGCGCCATCTTTCTAAAATTGAGTGGGGTTTCAAAAAGAGCTTTTTCCACTTCGGGAACCGCAACCTTTGCCCCGGTATTTTTTAATCTTGGGTACCCTTGCGTTTGTTCCCGGTGATGATGGGTGAATAGCACCCATTCAATTTTGTTGATTCCGATTTCTTTCAGATGATCAAGCACATCACCCGTACCCAGATCAATCAATAATCCCAGTTCACCCGATTTGATTACATAGACATTGCAAATATCGGGGAAGAGATAAATGTCTTTTGTTACTTGTGTGAATTTCATGACTAAACCTCTTTTAAGAAAAGGAAAGGCTTTAGGCGGGTAATGCTAGATCATAACTTAAAGAAGTCTGAGTATTGAGTAATTTTCGTACTACTCGAAATATTTTCTCATATTCATTTGGCAGGTTTGGGCGCTTTTCAAAGGGTCATAACCAGGCTTTTCTGAAACCATCGAACTGACTTCGCAATTGACATCGCCCTGATAATTGCCTTCTTTCAAAACTTTAATCAATGCGCCATAATCAATCGAATTCGTAGACCCCGCAAGATCGAATACGATTTTTCCATCTCTTTTTGCTGCATCTTTGATTGCTACATGCGCAACATGAGGTAGCGAATCTTTCAGCATCTTCACAAGATCCAGATCTCGAAACATCAGATGGCTGGGGTCGTATACCATTTTTAACCATGGAGAATTCTTCAATTGCTCGATAAGCCAGATTGCTTGGCTCGGTAGGTTCATTGCTCCAGAACGATGGGGCTTAATCGCAAGAATAACTTTGGCCTTTGCAGCGAGTTCGGTCCATTTGCCCAAAGTATCTACATAAAGAGCCTGGACTTTTTCCCAAACGCCCCCGCCCAAAACCGTTTGCACCACAGGGGGATGTTTACCTCCAAGTTCATTGGCAAGAATAAAAGCTTGCTCTAATCTATCTTGCAAACCCTTGCTAACTTCTGGCATGGGCGAAGGGCCAAGATTTTCCATAAGCGCTGTGAGCTTTAGTTTTGAATCTGCAATCAAGGTGCCGATTTCTTTGCGATCTGCTGCGCTTAACTTTTTAGGTTCGGTAGGCCAACCAGGCAATAAACATAACTCCATCGAATCAAATCCGACCTTGCCCACATAAGGAATCGCTTCTTTGTAAGCAAGGGTTTTCATCCCGTAGTTGCTGAACCCTAGAGTGATTCTTTTGGCTTTAGGTTCAATCGCAATGGCATTGCCTAACATGATGCTTGCAGCCATGCTTCCCAGAACTTCTCTACGATTCAGCTCATTCATTATGAACCTCGTGCTTTTTTGAGCATTTCAACAAAAGGCCGCATGAAGTAAGGGTTATCATGCCAGGTTCTGCCGGAAATTAAGTTGCCATCGATCACGCAGCGGTCGTTTACATAAACCCCGCCAAATGAGGTTATATCCAAGGCACATTTAGCAACTGAAGTGCATTTGCGATTTTTCAAACAACCAGCAGCGGCTGCGATTTCCACACCATGGCATACAATCGCAACGGGTTTGTTCTTTTCGAAAAAATGTTTGGTGATGCGAATCAAATCTTCATCGTAGCGCAGGTATTCGGGTGCTCTGCCCCCCGAAAGAAACAACCCCGCATATTCATCCACCTTCACATCGCGAAATGCCATCGTTGCTTTCACATGATACGCTGGTTGTTCTCGCGTGATATCCCATGGAATACTGGCATCAGGTGGAATTTCATGCATAACCCCATGGTAAATCCGTGCTTCAGGCCCACTTACCACCACTTCAAAATCATCTTCTGCAAGACGAAAAATTGGATAATAGGTGTCTAAGACTTCCGTACCATCACCTATGGGCATCAATACTTTTGCCATGCGACTAATCCCTTGATAGTTGTTTTTCGATTTTCATTACCCTTATCAGTTTACTAAAGCTTAGGATGGTCGAATAGCAAAAACGCTGCTCTAAACATTTTAATTTTAGTGAAGGTATCCATGGCTACAATTTGTTTTTGGATGATCATGATGATATCTGGTCAGGATGGTTTGAAAACAAACTCGCCTTTTGCGAAAGCTGAACCTGCCAAGGATATCAGTGATGTTTTCAAATCTTCCAAAGGCTGGATCGGGGCGGATGGTAATTACTCGGTTAAAATCTCTAATGAAAAAGCACTCTGGTTTTTCAGTGACACTTGGCTTGGCGATGTGGAAAACAACAAACGCAAGAATCCTGTGCTTATTAACAATTCTGTAGGCGTTCAAATATTCAAAGATGGCAAATCCACTGTGCAATATCACTGGGGTAAAACTGCAGAGGGCAAGCCTAGCGCTTTGTTGGTTCCTAAGGATGGTAAAGGTTGGTTCTGGCCTTTTGCAGGCATCATGCAGGGCGAAAAATTAGTGCTGTTTTTATTTCTTATGGAGAAAGCAGATGGGCCCTCGGGGTTCGCTTTTAAAAACGCAGGAGTTGTGCTTGCAGAAATTGATAATCCGAATGATTCCCCCAACTCTTGGCATATTAAGCAGATTAAAGTGCCTCATGTAAGTATTGGAGAAAAGAGGAAAGTCTTGTTTGGTTCTGCGATTTGTGTGACCAAAGATTTTACTTACATCTATGGCTACGAAGAAAACAAGGGTGGGTTTTATAAGAAGATGCTTTTGGCCCGGTGTTCGAACAATCAGGTTGCAAAGTTTACAGATTGGGAATTCTATGATGGTTCTGGGTGGTCTAAGAATTTGGAAGATGCGAAGCCCTTGACGGAGGGCGTTGCATCTGAGTATTCAGTTAATTATGTACCGGGGTTGAATAAATTTTTGTTGGTGTATCATGATGCTTTTTTGTCGCCTGACATTGTTGGCAGAACCAGTTTGAATCCATGGGGGCCGTGGTCTGAAAAAATTAAATTGCACACCTGTGAAGAAAAGAGTTGGAGTAGCGAGGTGTTTTGTTATTCGGGGAAGGTACAACCTTGGCTTTCGAAAGAGGATGAGATTATTATAAGTTATGCTGCGAATGCAAAATCACTTGCGGGCGTGATTAATGATGCAAGGCTTTACTGGCCCACTTTTATCAGAGTGAAGATCACCCCCCTACCCTAGGCTTGTTTGAATTAACCACCTTTTCTTTGGCATTTACCTACCAGATAACGCATGATTTATCTCGGAACTAGCTTTTGCGCATGGTGTTTAACCTTCTAAGTTTGCATTACTTGGAGATGGCATGAATTGGATCAAAGCTTTACTTGTTTGCTGTTTTTTAATCACTGGCTCTGCACAAGCTGCGGAGCAACCTAATATTCTTTGGATTGTTTGCGAAGATTCCAGCATCGATTGGTTCGGATGCTATGGCAACAAATATGCCAAGACTCCTAATGTTGATGCGCTTGCTAAGCAAGGTTTTCGCTACAAAAACGCTTATGCTTGTGTGCCGGTTTGCGCACCATCACGCAGTACTTGGATCACGGGTATGTACTCTGCATCCACCGGTACACTTCCCATGCGCAGTAGAAATATGCTGCCTCATGATTTGATCAAGTACTATCCAGATTACCTGCGTAGTGCGGGTTATTTTGTTGCCAATCATACCAAAACTGATTTCAACATTGGTGGCAGGCTTGATGGTAATTGCTGGGATAGCAATAAGGCGAATGCCTGGGACTTGCGTAAGCCCGGCCAGCCCTTTTTCCAAATCCTCAATTTCACCGAGTCGCACGAAAGCAAGGCACATGGCGCAGTGACTAATACCCGCCATTCACCCAACGATATTATCTTGAGAAAATATCATCCCGATGAAAAAGGGATTCGCATGACTTATGCAAAGTATCACGATGCAGTTGAAAACATGGATATCGAAGTAGGAAAGGCGCTAGCGGCATTAGATAAAGCAGGGCTGGCGAATGATACCATTGTGATATTTAATTCTGATCATGGTGGTGTTATGCCTCGTAGCAAACGATTTCTTTACAACAGTGGTTTGCACTGCCCGCTGATAGTGCGGATGCCTGAAAAGTACAAGCATTTATGGCCTGGTAAATCGCCTGGTGAAACTGTGGATAGGCTTGTCAGCTTTGTGGATATGCCCAAAACTTGGTTGAGCCTTGCGAATGCTGAGATCCCACCTGCGATGCAGGGTAAGATTTTTCTGGGTACCAAAGCGCAGCAGGAACCCGAGTATGTTTTCAGCTTCCGTGAACGAATGGATGAGCGCTTCGATAATCAGCGCGCGGTTCGTAGTAAGCAATTCTTGTACATCAAAAACTTCATGCCTTATGTGCCATGGGGGCAGCATGTTGATTACCTTTGGAAAATGGAAGCAACCAAAGTTTGGGAAGATGCGTACAAAAACAAAAGCACTAATGAAATCACTGGAAGATTCTTTAACACCAAGCCTGTTGAAGAACTTTACGACATGCAAACTGATCCTGATAATGTAGTCAATCTTGCGGATAAACCTGAACATCGTGAAACACTATTAACCATGCGGGGTAAACTCAAAGAATGGCAGTTAGCCATTCGTGATGCAGGTTTATTACCAGAATTCGAACGCAATGAACGGGCAGCCCAAAACAAAACCACCATCTATCAGATGGCGCAGAATGAAAAGCTTTACGATCTGCCTGCCTACCTTGATGCAGCAGATCTGGCTCTTGCTAAAAATAGTGTCAACAAACCAAAACTGTTGGAGTTGTTGAAGAGCAAGGATTCTGGATTGCGTTATTGGGGCACTGTTGGGTTGTTCATGCTGGGTAAAGCAGATGATGAAACGCTAAAAGCCTTGGAGCCGATGTTGAAGGATAGTTGTGGTGAAGTGGTTGGGCTGGCGGCATGGACACTGTTGCAATCAGGCCAAGTTGAAAAGGCCAACAGCGTTCTTGCTGAGCAATTGAAAAATCGAGTGCCTTCGGTTTTGTTTGTATTGAATGTTCTCGATGTATCTAAAGTAGACATCAAGCCTTTTGTGCAATTAATTAACTCGATGGTAGTTACTGGCAGACCGATGGCGGAATACGAACAGCGCATGATCGATTATTTGAGGGTGTCTAACAATATTGATGCGCCCAAGGGTTTGGAAAAGCCCACTAAAGCCAAAGCTAAGAAGAAGGAATAGCACCAGATGCAATGTATTAAGTTATTCATATTGCTTGGGCTTATTGCTTGTTACTCTCCTGCCAACCTTTTAGGTGCGGAAGCCAAGCCTAACTTGATATTAATCATGGCGGATGATCTTGGCTATGAAACCATCGGCGCCAACGGGGGCACCAGTTATAAGACTCCAAATCTTGATAAGTTGGCATCAACTGGGGCCCGCTTCACCCATTGTTATGTGCAGCCTTTATGCACGCCCACAAGGGTGCAGTTGATGACGGGGCTTTACAATATTCGCAACTACATCAATTTTGGTAACATGAATCCCAAGGCGGTCACCTTTGCCAACCATTTGAAACCTGCGGGCTATACCACTTGTATTACAGGCAAATGGCAGCTTGGCCATGATCTTGAACTGCCTAAAAAATTCGGGTTTGATGAGTACTGCCTTTGGCAGCATACAAGGCGCCCTCCCCGTTACGCTAATCCTGGATTAGAGATCAATGGGGTTGAAAAAAATTATTCTAATGGTGAATACGGTCCCGATCTCGTAAATGATTATGCGATCGATTTTATCAAGCGCAGTAAAGCTGCGCCCTTCTTTCTTTACTATCCCATGATGCTCACGCATTCCCCTTATCAACCGACCCCTGATAGCAAAGAATGGGATCCTAAAGCCAAGGGCGAGGCTGTCAATGATAAGCCCAATCACTTCGGCGACATGGTTGTTTACATGGATAAATTGGTTGGGAAACTTGTTGCGCAGTTGGATGCTCAGGGCATTCGTGATAACACGTTAATTATTTTCGTGGGCGATAACGGCACCGGAAAAGGTACCAAATCGATGATGGGCGATAAGCTTGTGATTGGTGGTAAAGGAACCACCACGGCTGCTGGGATGCATGTTCCGTTGATAGTCAATTTTCCCGGGAAAGTAATTGCGGGCAAAGTTCTTTCGAATCTTGTGGATAGCACGGATTTTGTTCCTACGCTTTTAGATGCAGCGGGTGTTTCAAGTTCCGATAAGAAGTTGGATGGCCTTAGTTTTCTGCCTCACGCTTTCGGGAAAGAAGCGAAGTCCCGTGATTGGATTTATTCATGGTATTCGCCTAGGCAGGGCAATGATATGAAAGTTCAAGAGTTTGCTTTTAACCATGATTCCAAGCTTTATCGAACTGGTGAGTTCTATGATGTTAAAAATGATCCTGCACAGAAGAGTTCGAAAACTGTGTCATCTTTAACAGGTAAAGCTGCGATGGATGCTAAATTACTTCAAGGGGCACTTGATCAATATGCAAATGCAAGGCCCAAGGAACTCGACTTGATTAAGGGAAAAGATAACCCCAAAAAGAATAACAAGAAGAAGAAGGAAAACTAAAATGCGAAGAATTCTCACGGTTGTTTCTATGCTCCTCTTTGGTTTCAACCTAGAGGCTCAGACCACGAAACCCAATATCATCGTGATCCTTTCCGATGACATGGGATTTTCGGATTTGGGATGCTTTGGCGGAGAGATCAAAACGCCAAACCTCGATAAGCTTGCAGCCAATGGCTTGCGCTTCAACCAGTTTTATAATACCGCGCGTTGCTGCCCTACTCGGGCAAGTCTACTCACCGGGTTATATCCACATCAGGCGGGCATTGGTCATATGGTTTATGAAACCCCGCTTGCAGGCTATAAAGGGGATTTGAACAAGAATACCCCTACCATTGCGGAGATACTTACGCCCGCTGGTTACAAAAATTATGCGGTGGGCAAATGGCATGTTACCCGACATACGACCGAGAATGCATCTAAACACAACTGGCCCATACAGCGCGGATTTCACAGGTATTATGGCACCCTTCAAGGTGGTGGCAGTTTCTATGATCCCTACACCCTGACACGCGATAATACCCCCATCTCGGCTTATGCAGACCCTGAATACAAGCCCGCTAAATTTTATTACACCGATGCAATCAGTGATAACGCAGTTAAATTTGTCAACGAGCATAAACGCGATCAGGCCGAAAAACCCTTCTTCATGTATGTGGCTTATACTGCTGCGCATTGGCCCATGCACGCCTTGGATGAAGATGTCGCCAAATACAAGGGCGTTTATGACAAGGGCTATGATCCCATCCGTAAGGCTCGATTTGAAAAGTCGAAAGCGCTGGGGGTGATTGCGCCAGATTCCAAGCTGACTCCAACCGTGGGCGATTGGTCTAAGGTGGAAAACAAGGAGTGGGAAATCAGGTGCATGGAAGTTTACGCAGCAATGGTTGATCGCATGGATCAGGGGATTGGAAAGATTGTGAAATCACTCGAAGCCAACGGTCTTCAAGATAACACCATGATTTTTTACATGCAGGATAACGGTGCCTGTGCGGAAACCACAGGTAGGACTGGAAATAAGGATCACCCCGAAGAAGCCCGGGCGAATGCGCCCAAGTTGCCTCCTGTTCCTTTGGATTATCGATTGCCTGCGATGATTCCTAAATCAACCCGGGATGGTTTTCCTGTGCTCATGGGAAAAAAGATCATGCCCGGTGGCCCTGATACTTTTGTCGCTTATGGCGAAGGTTGGGCTAATGTTTCCAACACTCCCTTCAGGGAATATAAGCATTGGGTTCATGAGGGTGGCATTTCAACTCCTTTGATTGCGAGTTGGCCTAAGGGGATTACCTCGAAGGGTGAGGTAAGGAATCATCCTGGGCATTTGGTGGATATCGCAGCTACTTGTGCAGACCTTGCAGGCGTAACTTTGCAAGAAAAGCATCAAGGTGAATCTACGGTGCCTCTTGCGGGGAAAAGTTTGAAGCCCGCTTTTGGCAATCAAGCTATAGAGAGGGACGCGATTTATTGGGAGCATGAAGGTAATCGGGCTATCAGGGTAGGCGATAAGAAATTAGTCGCAAAGGGTAGTAAGGGTGCTTGGGAATTGTACGATCTTAAAACTGATCGTGCGGAAGCCAACAATCTTGCGAGCGAAAATCCTGAAGTGGTTAAAGCAATGTCGAAGCAATGGAATGATTGGGCCTATAAAGCCAAGGTTCTTCCATGGATTTGGGACAAAGACGAGTTTAGTAAAAAAGGTAACAAGAAGAAGTAAGTGCCAAAATGGCAGATTTGTTTTGTTTAAAACTTGTCGCCAAGCATTTTTGTCATTTTGGCATTCAGGGGTGTTTTTAGCACCATGAACTGTAAGGATAAAATATTTAACAACTTATAACTCAAAACTTCTATTTTTGAATTTTTTTATTTTTGGCATGACACTTGCAATCATTGTGATTCATGGAAAATAGCCTGAATCCTCGTGCTGGAAGATGGCCGGCAGATTCCAAGCAATTGCCTTCCAAGCATAGATTTAGTCTCAGGTTATTACTTTCGTAAAGGGTGTTCCTTTTCGAAAAACAAGTTTACTACATTAATGAAATAGCCATGCAATTGGCAGCGTGGAAAATCTGTTTCCGCGATTTTTTAAGGAGATGTGACATGGTCATCAATCGAATTAAAGAAGTAGAACCTTGGTGGGCGAATCTTATGGAACTTCATCATGATATCAATCAGGCCTTGGCATACGACTCACACCATGATCATGCTGGAACATTATTCCCAAGCATGAGGGTGGTTGAGACTGAATCCGAAATAGTCGTGGAGGCCTTGTTGCCTGGAATACAATTAAGCGATCTTGGAATCACCATTTCCAAGGATCGGGAAGTTGTAATCCGGGGCGATAAAAATACCCTTACACAGCCGGAAAAATCCACATGGCATCGAAGGGAAACTGACATTGGAAAATTCAATAGAACATTGTTTCTGCCAGTGCGGATAGACTCTGATAAATCAGAGGCTTTCCTTGAAGATGGGGTTCTTAAACTTATTCTTCCAAAGCATTCGTCTGAACAAGGGCGTAAAATTCCGATTTCTGTAAAGAGCATTTAGAACATTAATAATCCTAAGAAAGGAATGAATCATGAATCAGAACATCATTAATCCGATTGAAGGCAATGTTAATAGTAAACCTGAACTTTCAAATGGTCAGAAATTTCTTTTTCCCAAGGTTGACATTAGGGAAACAGAAAATGCATTGGTGCTCCTTGCTGAAATGCCTGGTATTTCACCATCGAATGTCCAATTGTATTTTGAAAAAGGGAATCTGACCATTCATGGTAAGGCGAAACCCAATCCTGTTGTTGGCAAAGTGCTTCTCGACGAGACTCATTCGCACGATTATTACAGGGTATTCACGTTGAATGATGGGATAGACGCCGAAAAGATCACTGCAGAATACAAGCTGGGTGTACTGTTGGTACATTTACCCAAGGCCGATATTGCCAAGCCCAGGCATATAAAAGTATCATCTAACTAACAAACCCTTAGGCATTTGTGGATGTGGAAAGCCGGCCTCGAAAAGGTCGGCTTTTTCTTTGTAGTATATTCTCGCAGCATGATACAAGTAACTTAATTACGGTGCATTCCTGCAGTTTGTTTTTCCCGCCTTTGAAAGGAACCTCTTATGAAGCACTTTCTTACAGCCCTGACTTTAGTATGTGCTGTCTCCTCGATTTTTTCCGCAGAGCCGATTGACCCGGGCGCTAACTCTCCTGATGAGGCAAAAAGTAAATCCTTCTCTTCAAAGAAGGCGATTGAATTTCTAGATAATGCTTCGCTTAGTTGGCAAAAAGAACGCAAGTGCTTTGCTTGCCATACGAATTACGCTTATCTTTACGCCCGCCCAATGGTCGAAAAGAATTCCGATGCGGAAAAGCAAGTTCGTGCCTTTGCTGAAGAATTGGTGAATACCCGGTGGAAAGAAAAAGGCCCCCGATGGGATGCTGAAATAATTGCAACCGCAGCAGCCTTGGCCTTCAATGATTCCCAAAATACTGGCAAGCTTGCTGAAACTACACGCATTGCCCTTGATAGAATGTGGACAGTTCAAAGAGACGATGGCGGCTGGACTTGGCTGAAATGTGCTTGGCCACCCATGGAATCGGATGACCATTATGGCGTGACCCTTGCGGTTCTTGCAGTTGGTTTTGCCCCGGGCGATTATGCCAAAACTCCTCAGGCTATTAAGGGTTTAGAAAAAGCCAAGCAGTATTTTGCCAAGAATTCCCCCGAGCATCTTCATCATAAAGCCATGCTACTTTGGGCAAATACTTTCTTCCCCGGCATTATTAACACCGACGAGAAAACAAAGATTTCGCAGGAGTTGCTTTCGAAGCAATTGCCTGATGGTGGTTGGTCGGGTGCATCGCTTGGCGATTGGAAGCGTGCGGATAAAAAGGAACAGGATCCTAAAACCAGCGATGGCTATGGTACAGGGTTCACTATTTATGTCTTACGCAAATCTGGCATTCCTGAAAATCATGATGCCATCAAAAAAGGCATCGCATGGATTAAATCAAACCAGCGGGAAAGTGGCAGATGGTTCACAAGGTCGCTCAACCGTGATAATAAACATTATCTTACGAATGTGGGTTCCGCCTTCGCCCTAATGGCTCTGGCAGAATGCGCCAAGCAGGAATAAACAAGCTGTCGCATTCATCCGTTTTTTTTGTTTGATGAATAAAGATCATTTTAGAACTAGCACATACCATTAGGTTTTTTTTAACATGGAAGCATATTGAAGCCATGTTATAATTTTAGTTGAATTGTGATACACGCTAATTGTTCCTTCCCTCCTGTGGTGTGTTTTTCCATGAACTTAATGACTTACATTATTGCTGGAATGCTAGTGACAGGGGTTTCACCATCTGATGCTTTGTATTTTTCCGATGCAGTGGAACCCGTGTTAAAAGCAAAGTGCTATTCCTGCCATGGTAAGGATAAACAGAACGGTGGTCTCAGGCTTGATTCCTTGAAGGCAATGCTTAAAGGAGGGGATACCGGGCCTGCGATAGTTCCGGGTAATTTGGAAAAAAGCCTTCTCGTCGATGCAATAAGCTTTAAAAATCCGAAGATGCAAATGCCTCCGAAAGAAAAACTTTCTGATAAGGATATGGCAGCTTTATCCCGATGGGTTGAACAGGGTGCAATTTGGCCTGAAGAGGTCAGCGTTCTTTTTGATGAGGATCCAAGCTTTCTTTCCAAGCTTACTAGTGGCAATGGCAAGTCACGAATCCTTACCGAGGGTGCGCCCTCGGGCAAAATTGCAATGGGTATCACTCCTTTACAGAGAGAGGGCCCTAAAATTCCCAATTGGTCTTTCCCGATTCGAGAGAACCCCAATGAGGGCGAGTTCCGATACTTGCGCATGGCTTGGAAGAAAAAAGGTGGAGGGAGCATTATGGTGGAGTTGGCATCCAATGGCAGTTGGCCTGATGCCAAGGTGGCGAAAGGTCGGTATGTTGCAGGGCCAAACACTACGGGTTGGGCTTCGCTTTCTGTAAGTGAAAAAGCCCCTACTGATTGGACTGTTGTGACGATGGATCTGTGGAAAGACTTGGGTGATTTTACCCTCACAGGAATAGCGCCCACCTGCGACCGGGGTGAAGAAGCTTTTTTTGATTCAATAATTCTCGGGCCATCTGTTGCAAGCTTGGATGGTTACAGGTTTGAAAAATATCCTGTCGCATTAGTTGCTTCTTCAAATGCTCCTAAGAAGAACATAGGTAATGCGTTTACAGACCCAGAAAATCCGATTAGAAAAATATTCAAGGGTGAAAGACTTGATCTCTGGTCTTTAAAGGCCCCGGTCAAATCTGAAATTCCAAAGCCAACGAATGATTCGCAATCACTCACCAACATTGATCGTTTTCTAATTTCCAAAATGGAAGCAAAGGGTTTGATCCCTTCACCCAAGGCGGATAAACGGACCTTGATTCGCAGGGTTACCCTTGGCCTTACCGGCCTTCCACCCACTCCCGAAGAAGTAAAAGCATTTCTTGCGGATAACTCTACTAAGGCTTATGAGAATTTGGTGGATCGCTTGCTTGCTTCCCAAAGTTATGGGGAAAAATGGGCCAGCCATTGGCTTGATATTGTTCGTTATGCTGATACCAATGGCTACGAACGCGATGAATTCAAACCCCTTGCCTGGCAGTATCGAAACTCCGTGATTAGGGCGTTTAATTCGGATCTGCCCTATGATCAATTCATCAAGGATCAACTTGCAGGCGATGAAATGGTTAATGCTGCACCTAAAGATTCAAGAGAAGCAGACAAACTATTGGCAACCGGATTCCTTCGATTAGGGCAGTATGATAGCACTGCTTCGATTTTCCAAGAAGAGGCAAGATCTAGGAATGAGCAAATGGCGGATTTGGTGAACACCATGGGTTCCGCATTTATGGGACTTTCTCTTTCTTGCTGCCAATGCCATGACCATAAGTATGATCCCTTTTCACAGGATGATCATTATCGGTTCAGATCATTTTTTGCAGCGATTAAGCCAAACGATGCTTTGGTGATCGAAAGTGCCAAAGAACTTGAATTGATCAACCAGCATAATGGCATTATTGACAAGGAAGCAGAGCCATTAAAAAAGTCTATTGCAACGGTTTTAGATACTGGCAGACAGAAAGTTATTGCAGAACGAAAATCGAAGTTCCCACAAGATATTCAAGCGCTTATTTCTGTGGCTGAGTCTGCTCGTGATGAAGCAGGCAAGAAGAAGTTGCAACCCTTCATAGAAAAATTGAAGGTCGCAGACAACGATGCCAAGGCTGCACTGGATGAGGTTGCAAAAAAGCGAATCGAGGAGATGCAAAAGAAGCTTGCTGAAATAGAAGCAAAGAAAAAGCTGGCACGAAAAGCAATGGGTGTCACTGAATCAGGCCAAAGTGCCCCAGCAACCCATGTACTTTTTCAGGGTGATCATTCGCAACCCAAGAACGAGGTGCAGCCTGGATTTCTGAGTGTGCTTTATCCAAATAATGCAGAGTTCAAGCCAACACCTAATTCGACAGGTAGGCGTACGGCGTTAGCCAATTGGATTGCAACACCGGATAACCCTTTTACTGCAAGGGTGATTGTAAACCGAGTTTGGCAGCATCATTTTGGCATGGGGATTGTGGGGACTCCCAATGATTTTGGTTATTCGGGATCTCGCCCGACCCACCCTGAACTTCTCGATTGGCTAAGCGTCGAATTCGTGCAGCAGGGATGGTCGATCAAGAAGCTGCAAAAGATGATATTGCTTTCGAATGCTTACCAACAATCTTCGTTTCAAGAGGCAAAGAATCATGCGATTGATCCTGATAACAAATTGGTTTGGCGCCAAAATGTCAGGCGCATTGATGCAGAGACTTTGCGTGACAGTTTGCTTGCAATCTCTGGGTTGATGAATCCGCAATATTCAGGGAAACCAATCTGGCCCACGATCCCGGATGAACTTTTAAAAGCCCAACCTGGAATACTTGAGGCGATCAAGGGCGAGGATGGTGGCAGAATGCAGGGATGGTATGCAGACCCTGTTGATCAAGCGAATGTACGCAGTATTTATCTAGTTCGAAAGAGATCACTGCCTCTTCCATTTTTGGATGTATTTGATTTGCCTGACGGTACTATTTCGTGTGGCAGGAGAGATCAAACCGTGGTTGCCCCTCAGGCCTTGATGTTGCTAAATAGTCCTGAAAGCATTCGGTATGCAGAGGCACTTGCACAAAAAGTTTCCAAAACAAAGTTGGATACCAAGGCCAGCATCGAGGCTGTATTTGCTATGGTTCTTAACCGTGAGCCAGATGCTGATGAACTTACTCTTTCAATTGATTTTATCAAGCGACATTTGGAAAAGTATCAATCCAAGGGTGGGATGAAAGATGTATTGGCGCTTAGGGATTTTTGTAGAACCCTTACCAATCTTAATGAATTCGCTTACATCGATTAACGCATTTGAATGAAGAGAGACTAGCAATGGCAATCGAATTTTCCTCTATCCCTGTGACTTCAAGAAGGGATTTTCTTACCCGTACTGGTGCGGGGTTTGGCAGTGTTGCACTTGCAGGATTATTGGCGCAGGAATCAAAAGCAGCCATCTCAATTGATTCGTTAAAACCTTTTGCAGAGCGCATGCCTCATTTTGCCCCCAAGGCAAAGCAGGTGATTTTTCTTTTCATGTATGGCGGGCCCAGTCAGGTTGACCTCTTTGATTATAAGCCAGATCTCATCAAGTTGAACGGTGCAAAGGTTCCTGATTCCATAAAGAAACAGAAAGATAAAGTTGGTGGCGTATTCAATGCCTGTAAGGATGAACTCATGTCGGGTCCTTGGAAATGGGCGCAACATGGCAAGAGCGGGCTATGGGTTTCCAGCCTTCTTCCTGAAACAGCCAAGCATGCGGATGAACTTTGCGTGGTGCGTTCTATGTTCAGCGAAAGTTCTAATCATGCACCTGCAACGTACCTAATGAACACAGGTGCAATTCTGGGTGAAAAGCCCAGCCTTGGTTCATGGGTGACTTATGGGCTTGGCTCACCTAACCAGAATCTTCCGGGTTATGTGCTTTTGTTCAAGGTCGGAGGATTAGGAGGTAGCGCCAACTGGAGCAATGGTTTTCTACCCGCTGCTTTTCAAGGTACCCATTTCAGACATGAAGGCAGCCCTGTGCTTAACCTTCACCCGCCCGAAGAATTGCAATCCGCACAACGATCCACGCTCGATTTGATTCAGCAATTGAACAAACGACATGCGCAAGCTAGACCCGGAGTTTTAGATCTCGATGGCAGGATTGCTTCTTATGAACTTGCCTATCGAATGCAATCTGAAGCCATGGAGATAGGCGAACTTTCTAACGAGACTTCCTCGATTCAAAACCTATATGGCATCCATGACAAAAACAAAGACAAAGCCACTTTTGCTAGAATGTGTCTCACCTCCCGAAGGCTAGTTGAAAAAGGTGTTCGTTTTGTTCAACTTTATAATGCAGTCGATAAGCTTGGTTGGGATGGGCATGGCAACAACCATGAATTTCATCAGCGCAATTCCGCCCAGACTGATGGGCCCATCGCAGCATTGCTTACTGATCTAAAACAACGAGGCTTGTTAGATTCCACCTTGGTTGTTTGGGCAGGAGAATTCGGCAGAACCCCCATGATGCAGGGAGGCAATGGCAGAAACCACAATCCCTATGGCTTTACAATTTGGATGGCTGGTGGTGGCGTGAAGGCTGGTACACAGATTGGTGCAACGGATGAAATCGGACTTCGTGCTGTCGATAAACCCCAGTCGGTAAAAAATCTTCATGCCACCATTCTTACAGCCTTGGGTATCAACCCTGATGATCTTTCTTTTGATCATAACGGCAGGCAAGAAAGACTGACTGGTGTTGCTGCAAGTTGGAAAACCATACCCGGTGTACTTGCGTAATACCGAAAAAACCATTGATCCTTGAATCAGCTTGGTTGACAATCAATTTATTATTCCTTGACACACCCCGGAGATCAACATGCCTAGATTTCTTCCACTTGTAGTTGCTTTGGTTCTTTTTTCAAACCAGTTTGCTAATGCAAAGGATCCCATGGTTTTTATCTCAGCCTTTGCAGGCGGCGATCAGGGTGCAATTCATTCCTTTAATTTTGATCTAGCGACCGGCGCATTGAAGCCTCTGCATCGAACTACCTCTGTGCAAAATCCATTTTTCCTTGCACTATCTCCTGACAAGAAGTTTCTTTACTCCATTCATGCGTTGAAATTCGGCAGCAAGGATGCTGAGGAAATTGCAGCTTTCAAACTCCTAGGCAACGATGGCAAATTGGAACTGCTCAACAAGCAATCTGCTAAGGGTTCTGCTGCTTGTTATCTTCATGTTGATAACTCGGGCAAAACTGTCGTGGTTGCTAATTACTCCACAGGCAGCGTGGCATCGCTTCCAGTTAAAGCGGATGGCTCACTCGGTGAACCTGCATCTTTTGTGCAACATGTTGGTTCTAGTGTAAATCCTGCCAGGCAAAAAGAACCCCATGCACATTGCATCGTAGTTAGTCCCGATAACAAATATGCATTTTCTGCAGACTTGGGCTTAGATCAGATTCTTTGCTATAAGCTTGACCCTAAACTAGGAAAAATAACTCCCAATGATCCCGCCTTCGCTAAGGCACCTGCAGGAGCTGGGCCGAGACATCTTACTTTTCATCCCAATGGTAAAAAGGTTTATGTGATTAACGAGCTTTTGAATTCTGTCACACTGTTTGATTATGATTCTGAAAAAGGTTCGTTGAAAGAAGAGCAGACTATCTCCACCCTCCCCAACGATTTTAAGGGCACCAGTTATTGTGCTGATTTAAAAATCACGCCCGATGGCAAATACCTTTATGGTACCAACCGTGGTCACGATAGCATCGCATGTTATTCCATTGGTGCTGATGGGAAGTTGACCCTTATTAGCATTGAACCTAGTTTGGGCAAGGGGCCACAGAATCTTGCAATCACATCTAATAGTGGATGGTTGTTGTGTGCGAATATGCCCGGGAAAAATGTTTCAGTCTTTCGTATTGATCCGAAAACAGGGAAAATCAAGCCCACTGGTGAACCTGTTGCTATGCCCAGTCCTTCATGCATCATGCTGGTGGAATAAAGTTTCGGATTCCTTTAAAGGGTTTTAATCATGCTTAACTTTACAGTTATGTTGTTGGCTTCTTTGGTGAATGCCAATGATCTTGTTGATTGGAAACCACTGCCTGAAGCGTTTAAAGGCTTTAGTGTCGCCAAGGGAAAGGCTTTATTAACCTCGGATAAATGGAGTTATCTTGTCGCACCAGAAGAATCTTCAAACAACGAAGTTTCAGCAACGCTTACCATTAACGATTCTGCAAAGCAATTCGGGTTCTTTGGCAGTTCATGGAGTGCCTGGCCTGATGCATCATTTGGGGATGGTGGTTTTGATGCGGCTTTGCTTCTGCGTGGTAATAATACATCAGGTTATAGGGTTCAGCTTTCCCATAAGTATCAGGTGCTTGCGTTGGTTAAGTTTCCCGAGGGGGGTTACTTGAGAGTTGTCCCATTTAATGTGAAACTTAAGGAACCACATTTGATTAAAGCTACCATCGCGGGAACTCAAATTAGTGTGATTCTTGATGGAAAAGAACTGATTCGTTACATAGATGATTTTCTTCCTGTTGATAAAGGTTTGTTTGGTGTTGGTGTAAGTAGTGGTGCCAAGGTTGAATTCTCAGCTATCAACATTAAGAAGGTTGAGCCAACTCCAATCGTTCCATCCTTGCCTTACAAACCAAATTTTTCAGTGAGAAAGTTTCTTGGTGGCAGGGATTGGGTCTTTGATGGCGATGAACCAATTCTGCAATTGCACTATGAGAAAGACCCGAGTTGTTTCGCAAAGCTTAGGCCGGGTTATAAACCCCAGATTAATTTCGATTCTCATTGGGGGCTTGAAAACCAAGGCGCTTTTAATGATGCAGCAAGCAAATGGACAACCCCTAATGTTTCAGGCGGTGGCGATACCATTAAAGTGAATTGGTCTTCAAGAAATGTTAAAGATAGGTTTGTAACCAAAAGCAATCTCATCGTTGGCTATGATACCGTTCGCAAAACCTACACCTACGACATTGATAGTGAGTTGGAAGTTTTACCCGGCCAGCCTTTTCATTTCCGCTATGGATTTGATTTTGAACACCACACGCCTTTGGATCCTTTTCGCTGGCAGTATCTTATCGCCAAGAAAAAAAATGGTGACCTTTACCATCGGCCTGTTTACCCTATTGATCCCGGCCCGCAGAATGATCTCGAAACTTATCATGGATTTCGTGTCTGGTATGGCAGGCATGGCGAAACCATGCATGTTGCGCCATCGGTTGAATATGCAATCGAACCTGATTGGAACCATATTGGGAAGGATCCTGCCAAGCAAACTCAACGCAAATTGAATACCGCTGTTTGTGCTGCATTTTATGATACGGGAGTGAGTTTCGAACCTGAAACTTCCGAACCAGGAACCAAGGTCAGAGTCAAATACCGTTACACGGGTATTCCCGCAGTCGAGGCGGATGGCTTGTTCAATGTTTCCAAGATTTATGATTCCCCCACACTTGACCCTAATCACCATTATATCTTTGCTGATGAATGGCCCAAAATCACTTTCAGCAAATTTGAACCGATGAGCAAATCGTGGATTCTTGGCAGATCACCCTTCATGACCGCACACAATACCAGGCCGACTTATGATCTTGAAAAAAATTGCGGTGCAGGAAGCGGGTTTGCAATGAAGCTTGGCCCAGCTTCTTTTGGCAAAGCCAATCTCCCAGTTGGTGCAACACTGTCCAAGGGCCGTTATGTTGTTTCAGCCTTGGTCAAATTGGTAAATATTCATGGCCCCGGTGGCCGAATTGAATTGGAAGCTAGCCAGACAAAAACCAACAAGTCGCTTGCGAAGGCAACCCACTTTGCAGGAAATGGAAATTCCGAGTGGAAGAAGCAAGGTTTTGTTTTTGAGGTTCCTGAAGATGCGGGGGCGCTTTCGCTTGCGTTGGGAAATTCAGGTACTGGCGAAATGCTGGTTACCGATGTTGAATTTAAGAAACTGGAACAGGGTGAATCCATCCCCATAGGAATTTTAGCTAAAGCCAATGATCAACCAGCTAGCATGGTCAAATCGCCTGAAGGGGCAATCGCAGATTATCGAATGCTCGAAGGCAAAGGCCATTCGGTTTATAATTACGCTGGTGGATCGCATCTTGATCTTGCGAATCTTCAATGGGTTGTGGATTCAGGAAAACCAGCATTGCGTTTTGCAGAGAATACCACGGGCACAAAAAGTTACCGACTTGATGGAACCTTGGGCAGAATGTACTTCTCGCATCCTTCCAACGCTGATAAGAGTTCTGTTCCGGTTGCCTTGAGTGGGCATCATGGCGGTGGCGAAACAAAGAAAGGCCTTACTCTTACAACATGGATCAAGCCCGATTCAGAAATGGGCAAAAGCCAGCACGCTGGTAGGGCGGATATTATTGGGTATGGCGCTAGGCGATTCATTCTCGCCTTGGATGGTCAGAAAGCACCTTACACATTAAGTGCTAAAATTAATGTTAATGATGTTATTTCATCGCCCACAAAACTTGATGCAAACCGTTGGTATCATGTCGCCCTTACCGCAGAGCCAAAAGATGGCCAATGGTTGGTGCGTACTTACATTGATGGCAAGCAGTCTGCGGAGGGGATGACCAAAAAATTTCCCTCGGATTCAGTTATCCCGCCTTCGCTGATTCTTGGCTGTGAGATTTTCTATTTTCATTCTTCATACTACCGCGGTTTGATCGGACAAACGATGGTATTCAACCGCAGTTTAAATGAAGGTGAGATTTTAGAATTAGCGAAATGATCTTTGTTTATAATGGTATAATTGATTTAAGTTGGATCAAGTTTCACATAGGAAGTTACAGCGATGGCAAGTGTTTCAATTCAAGACTTAGGCCTTGATCGATTAAGTTTAGAAGATCGACTACAACTTGCCGAAGCAATTTGGGATAGTGTAGTCCGTGAAGTTGAATCTAGTTCTTTGCCCGTGTGGCAGCTTACAGAATTTAAACGAAGGATGGAGAATAGTGAGATTAATTCTAAAGTTCCAAAAGCTTGGGAATTAATTGAAGCCGAAGCTTTAGCCAAGGTTCGGAAATGAAATTGCAGGCCTTTTACCTTTTGAACCAAGATTTTACGAGCGGATCATTCTTGAATACTCAAGTATGACATTCGCAACTTTGTGGCGTCTCACTCGCAAAGGATGAGCACTGTCACCAGCAAGGTCATCACGTTTATAAACGAGCATAAATTCGACTAGAAAAGTAGGCAAGGTGCAGGTTTGGGAATTTCGCCTTTGCATTCTGAATTACAGCCAATGTATGTTTTCTAGTTTTTCACTATTTTCCTTCAGATCGCCATTATTACCTTGATGGCAAGTTAACTCTTATAATTATTGAACCTAGTTTGGGCAAGGGGCCATAGAATCTTGCAATCACCTCTAATAATGGGTGGTTGTTGTGTGCGAATATGCCCGGGAAAAATGTTGCAGTCTTTCGCATTGATCCGAAAACAGGGAAAATCAAGCCCATAGGTGAACCTGTTGCGATGCCCTGTCCTTCATGCATCATGCTGGTGGAATAAAGTTTCGGATTCCTTTAAAGGGTTTTAATCATGCTTAACTTAACACTTATGTTGTTGGCTTACGTGTTCTTTGGAACTTCATGGCGTGCCTGGCCGAATGGGGGTAGTTCCCGTCTTTACATCGGTATTCTGAATTACACCAGCTAATGACAAAACATAAATCGAATCCAACGGGGGCGTGGTGATTGACTTCGCCTCCCTCAATATTGCGATCACTTCCGGCGTTGCCGCGCGGAGTCGAGGCAGACTGACCCCTATCCGCGACTTCGTAAGCGCCCGAGCTACTGCTGGATCATCGAGTATTGTCAGCCCGAGGTAGGGTGCATTGGGACCGCTGGCCAGTACCTCTGCCGCTGCAGGCGTGATGGTTCTAAGGGAGGGCAATGTCTGGCCTGAAGAATCCTGAATCAGCCGCGCGGCCAATGTGGGGGAATTGAGGACCAAGAGTTGTCGGAGTGTGAAAAAACCATTGTATTTGACGTACACTGGAATTGTTTCGGTCGAGATGACCTCAAGACTATCTGTCGTCCGTGATGATTGTTGGGCAAATTTTGCGGCCAACGGCACGGAGTCGAGTACTATGAGCGGTATGTCAAGAGTACCAGGGAACTTGGCGAGTTGCGCCGCCGTTTCGGGTGAAAGTTTGTCCGTTGCAGGGCCGGACAGTTCAAGACGCGGCCCTCGATAAGGCACCAGCGCATCGGCCGATTGCGGTGAGAGTTCTTGGAGGCCGGCGATCGACAACCGGCCCCGATATTTCGCTAGTTCCTCCGCCAATTTCGGGGTGAGCAACGGACTACTGCCTTTGTAGGAGAGGCGGCCGGGAACGCGCCCACCGAGGAATAACTGCGGCGCCTTGTTGAGTCCGCCCCACGTGGGAACCTCTGTGCCACGGTTTAGCGATGTCACCAAAATCCGTGCGGCATCCGGTGAAAGTTCCGTCAGGTAAGGAAGAATCAGTGTTCCTCCGCCTAGGTCGCCTTCATTGCTTGCCATCTCGCCAAATGCGGAGGCGAGTCCCGGAGGTAAGGTGGTGAGACCCAAGGTCAAATTGGAAGTCTGCCGCACCATACTGCGAAGGGTCTCAAGGGAAACGTTTTTTAATGCCGGCAATGAGATCGCAGACCAAGGCCGCGTCATTAACAAGCCAGCCGTCTCGGGTGGCAGTTCCTCTAAACTTGGAAACGACAAATTGTAAGTAGGAAGAACTCGAACCGTGCCGTTAGGATAGACTATCTCTTTGTTGGGAACACTTGCCAGCGCAGCCGCGGCCTCGCGTGAAATCCTTGTGACACCGCCAAAATCCGACGAACATCGAAGTAGCGCCGTAGCGAGCAGCGGAGAATCCAGCGTCTTCAACTTCGGCAGACTGATCTTCGTTTGAGTTCCAAATGGACCGCCAGGGACGGAATTCGCAGCATTGGCCAGTATCTGCACTTGCGCGTCACTTAGCGAGTCGACTTCCTGCAGTATGATGCTTAACTGGGACTGCACCAGAATCTTCAGAGACGGTTCGGAGATTGAACCGACACCAAGCTGCAGACGCCCAGCAGCAGGATTCTTCGCAAACACGGTCGCTACTTCCTCTGTCATCACGCTTTGCGGTAGAAAGCTCCCGCCAAGAAAGAAAGGCCGCTTGATCGATGCGATCTCGTTTGCCTGTTCCACAGACAGCGTTTTAATAGATGGCAGCAGGACTGACGAAGCAAAACCCGCGGCGAGTTTCTTGGTAAGAGGCAGCGAATCAAGCGACTTCAGGTTCGGTAGTGTCAGTGCACCCACGGTCTCTGCCAGCTTGTCCTGAACTTCCGGGGACACTTCGGTCAAACCAGCCAGTGTCAAGCTGCGTGGGTTCTTGCCGAGCGCCGCGGCGATCTCAGGCGTGATCTGTTTCAAGTAGGGAAAGGATAAGGCGCCCGGTCGCTGTGCCAACTTCTTAGCCAGCGGCACGGAGTCGGAGTTGAGTTCCACCAAACCGGATAGTACTAGATTGCCAGGGGTTTTGGCGATTGCTTCGGCTGACTCGTTGATCATCGAAGTTAATGAGTGCAGCCATACAGTGCCTGCTCGACTTTTGGCTAACGCCTTAGCCGTATCAGGGTCAAGCGTCGTCAGCCCCAGAATCAGGAATTCCCCCTGGAACTCAGCAAGCGCCTCTGCGACCTCCGCGGTGATCTCGAAAGTTCGGCTCAGTTGCAGGATCCCAAAGCGCGATTCCGCCTGGACCTTTCGAACCAGGTCGCGAGCCTGCTGTACCGTGATCTCCTCCGGTTGTCTGGCTGGCACTTTCTGGAACGCAGGGTCGGTCGTGTAATCGGAAGCGGGTAGTAATCCTTGCTTGATCAAATCGCCAAAAGTCGGCGAATCGGGTATGGAAGGGTCTGCCGGAATGTCGTTGACTCGTTGTCCCGCCTCGCGTTTTCGCGAAGAGTCCTCACGATCGATTCCCGTCACCAGCAAGTTAATCGCGCTCCCGTACTGATTGCGGGGACCGTAACCGGCCACATGACACACGACGCATGATGATATCCCACGACTCTGAACGATCTGCCGGGTCCAGGTTCGTGCAGCGTCCAGATCCTGCACTTTGCGGATCTGTTCAAAGGCAGCGGAATCAAGACCACAGATGGCATAGGTATTTGTTGGCAGACAGAGCCATAACAAACCAAGGAGACCGAAACTCCAGTGAAAGTAACCCATGCGACCATGTCCGTTAAAAATAAAAATATTCATAAAATCTGGTCTATGAGAATCGTTTAAATTACTGACGGCTAAAAAAGTTCATGACACTTAAATTTACAGGTGGCTTCCAGCAAAGTCAATGTGTACGCCGCTGACGAAAGAAACGCTGAAAATCTCGACAATCCAACGGTCACTCTTTGTGGGCAGCTTTGGTTCACATTAGATAGTCGAGTTCTTCTTGGGTAAGTTTGGTCCCACCTGATTGCTTTTGAAAAATCGAACGGGCTTTGTTGAAGTCAATGTTTTTCCCACTTTTAGGAGTGGTTGTTTTATCCGTAGGGTTTTGCGCAGCAAGGACACCTAAAATCATCAGGCCAAAAACTTAAAGTAAGAATGTTTGTTTTCATGTTATATCTTTCATGGTTGAAACTTAAGGGCTTTATTCGATATCAATTTTAGTAGATTCGATCAATTAAATTGTGGTCAAGTCGATACATTCCATCATCATACCAATCGTATTAATTTAAAGTTAAAGAATAACTTCATTGATTGTTCTTGTACCTTGGTTAATCCAAGATTTACAATCATCTTTTCTTAAAGTTTAAAAAGAAGGAATAGAAATGAAGCAAAGTCTTAAAAGTATTGCCCTGTTGATGATGGTGGCTTTTGGAAATCTTTCTGCAGCAGAGATTGCAAGCAAGCCCAACATCATTTATGTGCTTTGCGATGATCTTGGCTATGGCGATGTGAAATGCCTTAACCCGCAAGGGAAGATTGCAACCCCGCATATGGATGCGCTTGCAGCTAAGGGAATGATATTTACTGATGTGCATTCAAGCTCTTCTGTTTGTTCGCCCACCCGTTATGGGATTATGACAGGCCGATACAACTGGCGCACCAAGTTGCAAAGTGGTGTGCTTGGTGGCTTAAGCCCAAGGCTTATCGAACAAGGCAGGCTGACCACCGCTCAGCTATTAAAGAACCAAGGGTATAACACAGCTTGCATAGGCAAATGGCACCTCGGTATGGACTGGGTTAAAAAAGAAGGTAAGGATGTTGCAGAGCTAAATATTGAGTCCGCTAGCCAAGTTCATAATGTCGATTATTCCAAGCCGATTAAGAATGGACCCAATAGCGTGGGTTTTGATTATTATTATGGCATCAGCGCTTCGTTAGATATGGTGCCTTACACTTTCATCGAGAATGATCATGTCGCAAAGCTTCCATCTGTTGAGAAAGAATTCCCTATGTTTCTTGGAAGAGAAAAAGGGAAATGTCGCAAGGGCCCTGCAGCGCCAGATTTTGAAGTTGAAGATGTTCTGCCCACTCTTACCACCAAGGCAATTGATTTTGTAAAGGCCCGTAGTGTTGATGCCAAGGCAGGCAAACCGTTTTTTCTCTACCTGCCTTTGGCTTCGCCACATACTCCGGTTGCACCCACCAAGGATTGGCAGGGTAAAAGCGGGCTTAATTACTATGCCGATTTTGTAATGCAGACCGATCACAGCTTGGGGCTGATTTTGGCCGAGCTTGATCGTTTGGGAATTGCGGATAACACACTTGTGGTGCTAACAAGTGATAACGGTTGCTCACCCCAGGCGGATTTCCCTGAGTTACTTTCCAAGGGGCATAATCCGAGTCATCTTTTCCGTGGCCACAAAGCTGATATCTTTGAAGGCGGCCATCACATTCCATTTATTGTTCGCTGGCCCGCAAAAGTGAAACCGGGAACTAAATCTGATCAGCTACTTTGCCTGACCGACCTGATTGCTACCTGTGCGGATATCCTCAAGGTCGCACTTCCAGCAAATGCGGGTGAAGATAGTGTCAGCTTTCTTCCTGCATTACTTGGGCAGGATAAAAGCTCGCTTCGTGAAGCGTTGGTGCATCACTCGGTGAATGGTACATTCGCAATTCGTCAGGGTAACATGAAGCTTTTAATGTGTAAGGACTCTGGTGGTTGGAGTGATCCAAGGCCTGGGACTGTAAAATCTGGAATTCCCGAACTGCAACTCTTTGATCTCAGCAACGATATTGGAGAAAGAAATAATCTGCATGACAAACAATCTGAAACAGTAATTAAGCTAACTAATCTTTTGGAGAAGTACATTGCGGATGGCCGTAGCACCAAAGGTGAACCGCAGAAAAATGATGTCAAAGTTGATTGGAAGCGTGCGACCCAAACCAAAGATGCTGGCAAAGCTAAAGATAAAACAAAGAAGTAATGAGCGGTAATTACATCGAAATAATGAATGACCTATTATGTCTTTCATGAAACCGCTTGATTAGGGTAGCATCATCCAACCAGTTCCCGGATTGTATCGGTATGCTCAATGAGGTACTGCGGGCGATTGTTTGGATCAAGTACCGTGGCCCGAGTCGGATCAATACCGAGGTGCCGATAAAGCGTGGCAAACATCTGTTGGAAATGGATAGGGCGATCGAGTGGCCTTTCGCCATTTTTCGTAGTGCTGCCGATCACTTGCCCGACTTTGAGGCCGCCGCCGAACATTAGTGCGGATGCTGCTGGTGCATAGTGGTCGCGTCCCGCATCTTTATTGATTCGCGGAGTACGACCGAACTCGCCCCAGACGAGTACGAGGACATCTTCAAGCATCCCTCGAGTTTCGAGATCGTCGAAAAAAGCACTGAGCCCAATATCAAAGGAAGGCAATAATTCAGTGCGCAAAGCGTTGAAGTTGTCTTTGTGGGTGTCCCATCGGCGTTCGCCTTCTTCTTCCCAGGTAAGGTTAACACAACGCGCTCCACATTCGATTAACCGACGAGCCATTAGAAACCGAGCATTTTGGAGCCCGAGAGGTTTTTTTGATTTTGGGCTTACTCCGAAATTGATGCCATAACGACTTCGCACAGAATCGGGTACGCGGTTTATGTCGAGGGCATCCGCAAACTCGCGGGATGTCACGAATTGAACGGCGCGCTGGGCATAGATATCCATCGCCAGCATGTTGCCTCGTGTATCAATTTCTCTTCGAATGGTATCGAAGTGAGGTAATAAGTCTCTGCGATCCTGTGTGATATTGCGTGATATTAAGTTTGCGCGCCCAGCTTCGCTGTCCGGAGTATAACAGTCTAAGGCACGGCCAAGAAACCCTGCTGAACGAAAGTACGCCTGTTCGCTAGGGTTATAACTAGAAAGCATGGCGACTGATGTGGGTACATTACCGTTGGTAGGGCCCTGAAGTTTCGCCACCACGGATCCGATGTTTGGCCTGCCTCCAACATTTTTCATGTTGCCTGGTGGGTAACCTGTTGCACACATTGCACCATCATGCGAGTCGACGGTGCCAGTAAGTGAACGAATCAGGGCGATGCGATCCATGCGCTCGGAAATACGCGGAAGATGCTCGCAGATTTGAATACCCGGAACGCGAGTCGCAATGGGCTTAAATTCTCCGCGAAACTCTACAGGGGCATCAGGCTTCATATCGAAAGTATCAATATGAGAAGGGCCACCAGCCAACCAGACATTCACAATCGATCTTTTGCGATAAGAAGGATCTAGAGTGGATTGTGCATCAGCACGCAGGAAATCAGCCTGAGTCAATCCACAAAGCGCTGCAGCTCCCAAATGAAGAAGTTCCCGCCGGTGGAGGCCGTTGCATGAGCGATTCTTGTTGTTTAGCGTCATTTCTTGGCTCTTTCTGGTGGGACAGGTCTATCAAGGAAAGATTCGGCGGGCAACAGCAATGCTAGTAGTGTATTGAACCTGTTATTAGTATAACCTTTGTCGGCTTCAACTGCCAGAGATTTCATGGCTGGGATTTTACCGTCCCACTTTCGCTAAGCTGCCGGGGCCGCAGCGACATTCTCAGATAGTGTCGGCAAAGGTTATCTTAAGTCGTCAGCGAGTAAATTAAAACATGTCCAGCGCCATCGGCTGCTGCGAGTAGTTTTCCATCAAGAGAAATCGAAATCGCATTAATCCAAACCCCTCGATCAGCGAACTTACCGAACTCGTGCACGAGTTTGCCATCTTGCAGGGCCCAAATTTTTATTTGTTGATCCCGCCCACACGAAAATAAGTGCTTGCCATCCGGATGAAAGGCTAAATCGTTGGTGCCTACAGGATGACCTGCCAGCTCACGGATTTTTTTGCCAGTCGTCGGATCGATCAAAAAGATCTTGCCTTGGTCTTTTTCTGTCTGCGTATTTCCATGCCCTGCCGCAAGCCATTTTCCATCAGGAGAAAAGGCAACAGATGACATTCCTTCCTTGATCTCTTTGCTAAGGTCAAGTTTTGATCGTCCGGACTCTGCATCCCACAAGTGGAAATGCGGAACATAATCTTCCAGCCCAGTTTTAAACCTGATGAATGGTGTGTGTTGTGAAGCTGCCACGGTCTTACCGTCAGGCGAAATACCAAGACTGCGAATCCATTGAGTGGCTTGCCACCGCCTTAATTCCTTTGCCGCTGGCAGATCCCACACGATGATCACGCCCTTGTCGTCGCCCGTGACCAAAGTCTTGCCGTCAGGAGTCTGCGTTAGGCCTAGTACCCATTCCTTATGATTGGTCAAATTGTGAATCGGTTTTTGAAGGACGACTTTAACCTTAATTGGCGGAGGTGGTATGGGCACTTTTTCTACTTTTTCTACAACGCCACGGGGTACAAAGCCATCGTTGAGGACCACGCTGCCCGGTTCGCCCTGATCGTTAAGCAGATTCCAATATTTGACTGTGTGATCGCTGCTGGCAGAGATCAAATTTTTGCCATCAGGAGTAACTAGAATACGATTGATTTCGTTGGTATGGCCGACCAATAACCGCACTGGATCAGGGGTCTTGCCATCGGGGGCGGTAAGATTCCAAATAAGAATATCACCTTTCTTATTCGCTGCTGCTAATTTGTCATTACCAATGAATGCAACTCCGTTGATACCTGCGGTGTTCCAGGGAAGTGTGAAAAGGACTTTGGAATTTGTAAACGATTCAATCATGAAGACCTCTTGAAAATACGGCATTTTGAAGGATTTTAACCGATTAGTTCCTGGATCGGTTTAGATCCTTCAGGTGTCGCCCAGATGGGTCGGACCCCGAGGTAATGCTTGGCACGGGGGTTAATTCCCAGAGCTTTGTAAATGGTGGCGAAGTAAGAGCCTTCATCGACAGGTTTATCTTCCACCTCGAATCCGTCGCGATTGCTCGATCCGTAATGTTGTCCTCCTTTAATGCCCCCGCCCGCTAGTACGATAGTCCAGGCCCTGCCGAAGTGATCGCGCCCTGCTTGAGCATTGATAGCCGGAGTACGGCCGAACTCGCTCGTCCATACAACGAGGGTATCTTGCAGAAGTCCACGGTCTTGGAGATCTTGAAGCAATGACGACCATGCTGGGTCAAGCACTCCCATATTCGCCTTATGCACAGGAAAATTGTCGTTGTGGCTGTCGTAGCCATCTTGGCCGATCTCGACAAATGGGACGCCTGCCTCAACAAGCTTAAGAGCGGTGAAGCAACCACGCCCGAATGGCGAGTTTCCATAGCGTTCGCGAGCCTTGCCCCAGTCATTGGCTACATCGAATGTTTTGCGCGCCCGTATCAGGCGGACGGTGCGCAGTTCTGCTTCACGGTGCGAAGAAAACGGACGAGCAAAATGGTTTTTCGCATGTTGATCTTCCATAAACTTGAGAAGTTCACCACGCCTGTCCTGTACTTCCTGCGGCACCGAGGGATTGGCGAAGGAAGGTAATTTGCCATCCGTGTCGAGCGTGAACGGTTCGTACTGCGGTCCCAAGTATCCCGATCCTGCAGTGCATCCAGGTGATCCCATCTTGATAAAGCTCGGCAGATCGTTATTAGAATTTTCACAGTATTTAGCAATCATTGCTCCAATTTCAGCGTGAGGAAATCGTTCACTTGATGGATAGCATGTGTGCATGTGATAGCCACCGATACCATGGTCGACCGACTTCGTTTTCATGCTGCGAATGATGGCAAGTTTGTCAGCGTGCTGAGCCATCTTTGGCAGGTATTCGCAAATCTCGATGCCATTGACATTTGTCTTGATCGGTCGGAATGGTCCGGCGGTCGGCCTCCCCGGCTTCATATCGAAAGTATCGATCTGGCTAGCTCCCCCTTCCATGTAAAGCATTATGCAGCGTTTTCCGGTTTGCTTGGCTTGGGCGGCAATTGTTTGAGAGTGGAACAACGCACCCCAATTTGCTACGACCATACCACTAGTGGTGACAAGTGTACTCTTAAGCAAACTGCGCCTGCTGAGGTGTTGTTCTCTGTTGCAGTTTACGGATTCAAAGTTTATAGCCATATCATTCTCACTATTTTATTTGGATTATCGATATATACAGTGCCATGTTTCTAGCGGTTGAACCGAAACTCTGAACATGAAAAAAGTACCCAAAGTGCTTCCTCCAAGCGTTGACCGGGTAATTTCTTGTCCACAAGTTCTTGTTCTTTCGGATTTAGGTAACTGTGAAACCGATCTCGCTCCATATCAGTAGGCATGCGACTCAGGGCCGACAGAAACATCCGATCGATCTTGGCATTCCAAGTGTCTGTACTTGTCAACAGGTTTTCCGCGAGGTTGCCTTTGCGTGGTTGGCAAACACTGCGTAAGGTGTCGCCATTGTGAAAGAAAAGGTGCTCCGAAAGACTCCCTTGAAAAGTCCCTTGGCCATCAGTTGGTTCACCAAGGTACTTTAGCATATCTTTGCTTGGCACGCTTTTCAGCGCCGATTCTACGCCTAGGCCCGTCGCCACATGTAGCGATGCCATCAATTCTTCGACGGCCAAGGGTCTCACCCGCGCCCGTTCATAAAATTTAGGAAGCGCATCAGCAACCGGACTGATTTCTGTAACTTGATATGCTGAGCTATTTACGATCTCACGAATCAACCACTTTATGTCAAACTTGCTGTTGATAAACCCTATCTCCATTTTTTTAAGCAACTCTGCAAGATTGGGTTGGTTGTTGGGATTAAAATCATCGACTGGATGGACAAAACCACGACCCATAAATTGAGCCCAAATCCGATTCACTGCTGCTCGCGCAAGATAAGGATTCTCTTTGGCGGTGATCCACTCAACGATTTTCTCGCGTCTGGAAAAGATAGGCTTCGGAGGTATTTCTTTCGGTTTCAACTTTGGTTCCAAAAAATTCTTTGGCAGTTCTGGTTCTATCAAATCTGCACCACCCAGAAACTTTGGTTTAACTGGGTCGCCTCCTTTCTTTGCACCTGGCTTGGCATCTTTGGATGAAATTGTGAAGTTGACATCACCAGTACTCTTTTCGCCTACAACATATTTTTTGTCGTTGTTGGAACCGCTTATCTCCACGACGACAGTCCGAACAAAGAAACTGGTCATGCCATAGAAGTCCCGCTGTGTCCAAATGTCGAAGGGGTGATCATGGCATTTCGCACATTGAAGTTGAGTCCCGAGAAACACCCGCATGACAGTGGTAGTAATGTCGTCGGCTGAGCCATTAAACTGGGCATAAAACAGATGCGAATCTTCTTCGCTTGCTATGAGCACCTTATGCACAATCCGATCGTACGGTTCATTGTTCTTAAACTGTATCGCTAACCATTTCTGAAACGCTTCCCGATTGCGGGATGTGCCAATGTTCTGCGGGTTGCGTCCTAAAAGATTTAAATCCCAAAGTTGAGCTTGATTCCGCGCAAAACGGGGATCAGCCAAAAGGTTGTCCACAAGTTTTTCACGTTTCTTTGGATCAGTGTCCATGAGAAAAGCTGTAGCTTCCCCGTAACTGGGAATCATTCCGATGAGATCGAGATAAACACGCCGTAGAAAAACTGAATCTGTTGAACGATCCGGTATAGCAATTTTTTCTTTGACCCATGCCCCTTTTATTTCTTGATCAATAGTGTTGCGCAAGGATTCGCTTTGGGCGATTGCAGTACCAAGGAAAAAGAATGGGAGAAAGATAGTCGCAGCAAGATTTAGGTATTTACTCATAAATATCCCTTTATCAGCTACTTAGGTAATATTTAACCTAGCGGTTGGATTTAAGATCTATTTCTTTTATAATCAACGGTGCTAGCTAGGTACACTCGAATTCGTCGATCACATATATATTTAACCAACTAACATTAATTAAGTCTATATTATTTTAAAACCCACGCTGATTTTGGCAGCGGTCAAAAAATACAAATAGGGTTTGTCTTTTCGTAGTCGCTATGCCTTGTAGCTTTATTTAGCAAATGTCTAGATCGTTGGCGTTTCTTTTTTATGCAAAAAGTTCTTTGATAACTTGGCCATGGACATCGGTAAGGTGGTAATCACTGCCCGAATTACAAAAGGTAAGCTTCTCATGATCAAGGCCCATGAGATGAAGAATGGTGGCATGAAGGTCGTGAACATGAACTCGATTTTCGACTGCGGAAAGCCCAAATTCATAGGTTGCACCGTAACTGAAACCGCCTTTGTACCCATAATTTATGATTGGTCTGTAATGCAGTATTAACTTCCTGTGGGTACGCAGCGGAAAATTGCTACGCCATTGGATGTGATGCTTTCAGTAAAGTTGACCATCGTACCGCTTGCAACAAAATTTCGTACCGTGGAATAGGTGCTAGAAGTGTAATTTGCTGTGGGAACCTTTCGATAATCATTATACCTGAATAGAGAGTAAGACTTTCCCCCAACTAGACCATTGACGCTTACAGAAGCACTCAAAGTTGATGGCGCAACCCCCGCAATGACATTGGGCTCCGTCCAGTTGCCCAGATTTATACTAACGGGCAGAGCCCTTGCAGAGGTATCCTGGATTCCAATCACAGCACAGCCAAAACAAATTTTAGTCGGAATGCAAAAGGGATATTTTGCCCCGTTTACAAGCATAGACCGGATATCATTGAGGGTTGATGCAGTTCGAATGCTTACTTGGCTGCTGTAACAGTCATTGAAGTAAAGCTGGTCGGTTGAATTATAAGTTGTGAAGTTTGAAGCGGTAATACCCGTTGCAAGCATGATGTGGTCGTAATCTGGGTAGCTTAATCCTTTGACAAAAGATGTTATAAGCACAGGGCGCAATAATTTGAGATGTTGCTTTACCCAGCCGAAATAGCTCTGAAATTGTGGTGATGCATATCCATTGTAATTGAACTCCGCTGAGTTCAGCTTTAATGCAGTTAAAACTTTTTGGGCATTCACTGCGACAAGCACCTCACTTTGCTGGTTGGTGTTGATAATTGCCCTGCAAACAAATTGGGAGACATAAGTCCCAAAATAAAGTGCAGCTTGCTGGATCGAACATTCGCCGCAATAGCCGTTCTTTTGATTCCATTGCCTGCGGGGCGCTATTGGCATCCGTATGGTGGTGGGGGCAGTTTGGGCGTTGGCGATCCCGGCAGAAGTTAAACTTAATGCTGCTGCTGTAGCGGTTAAAAAGTTTCTACGAGCTTGCAATTCTAACTGATACATGATGAACCTTTTAATATTAGGCTGAAGGATGAACAAAATGAAGTTTTTGTAACCTAGGTCACAAAAGTGCATGAAGCAAATAATTCGAAAAAGAATTTTAAAGTTTCTACTTAGATTTGAATGACTGTTTCTTAACTACCTTGGTTAGGCTATATTAACTTCGGTACAGATCTGGTTAAATTGATTTAAAAAGGTGCCACAATGTTTAAGATTACTCCAAAGAATGCTTTCATATCTTTCTTTTTATTAATGAGTATGGTTTCTGGCACAGCTATCGCACAGGAACAAAAACAAAAGGCTAACAAGGCTTACCCGCCAACGATTGAAAGTTCCAAAGTTGAAACCTATCGTAAGGTGGGTGATACTGAACTGAAAATTTGGATATTTGAACCAAAAGAAAAAGCAACAAAGCCCAGGCCTGCCATTGTGTTTTTCTTTGGAGGCGGTTGGACCTCAGGCACTCCAGCTCAATTTGTTCCACAGTGCCAGCATCTTGCAGAGCGAGGTATGGTTGCCATGGTTGCAGATTATCGAGTTGCATCACGCAACATGGCAAAGCCAATTGATTGCGTTGCGGATGCCAAGGCTTGTGTTCGATATATTCGTACCAATGCAGTGCGGTTGGGGATTGATCCTGATCGGCTTGCTGCGGGTGGCGGCTCTGCAGGGGGGCATCTTGCTGCTGCCACTGCTACCCTGCCCGGCTTAGAAGCTGCTGGCGAAGATCTTAAAGTTTCAAGTACACCCAATGCTCTGGTGTTATTTAACCCCGCATTGGTATTGGCCCCTATTCCTGGTTTAATGCTAGAGGGCTTTTTGGCAAAATCAACCAAAGAAAGATTTGGTTGCGAGCCCGAGGCGTTTTCCCCCGCACACCATGTAAAGAAAGGTGTTCCTCCAACTATTATCTTTCATGGCAAAGCAGATTCCACCGTGCCTTACAGTTCTGCTGCGGAATTTTCAGAACGCATGAACAAAGTTGGCAATCGTTGTCAACTCATTGGGTTCGAGGGCGAAGGCCATGGGTTTTTTAACAACAAGAAAATGAAAGAAACTCTTGATCAAGCTGATGAATTCCTCGTTTCGCTTGGTTATCTGCCTGCGAGGAAGCAATAATAGTACTTGTTTTAAAATATCTGGGGTCACGTTCATTTTCAAAAGTGGTTATTAAATGAAAACCAAACTCTTTGACTCATCTGCCTTTTTTCTTCAACTAAAACATCCGCTCGTGATATTCATCCTGTTTGTTTTCGCAGGCCAACTTCAAACTGCTGAAATTAAAGTTTCACGTAGGGTGATTTATAATTTCGATGGCGATTCTTGCTTTTCAACCAAGGCCAACGTAAAGGGGCCTGCTGCCATCACTGTTGAGGATGTAAAACAACTGATAAAGGAAATTTGCTTTGAAGGCAGTAGAGTGGATACGATTTTAGTCTGCGTTAACGCACAGGTTATGTATTATCCCACCAAGATTGGAACCATGCGTGGCGCCCTTTCGACTCCTGAAGAACGGAGCAAATGGCCTGCTTCTGAGAAACAAAGATTCAAAAATTTGAAGTCATTCTTTGACGATCAAATTGATCCTTATGCAATCTTACTGGCCGAGGCTAGGCGACTAGGGCGCGAAGCGTTGCTTACCTTCCGCATGAATGATGATCATGGTGATGATTTTCTGCGCACCCTGTTACAGGTCGATCACCCAGAATATCGGCTCGGTAATGAGCGGTATCGTGGCAAAGGTGCATTGGATTTTGGCAGAAGCGAAGTCCGGACCCATGTATTCAATTTAATTGAGGAAGCTACAAGGCGTTATGAATGCGATGGTATAGAGCTTGACTTCAATCGATTTCCAACTTTCTTCAAGGACGGTACCACCGAAGAACGCTGCGAAAAAATGAACACACTGGTTGAGATGACCCGAAAGATGCTCGACAAGGTAGGGAGCGAACGAAAACGTAAACTGGTACTTTCTGTTCGTCCACCCTCGAATTACGGCCGTACCCCACCCACACCAGATACAGCTAAGTTACTTGGATGCGATGTGCCAAACTGGGTTGAACGGGGCTGGGTTGATTTTGTTTCTATATCAGAATTTTTTCAGGAACGGGGGGACCTCCCCATGAACGTTTGGAGAAAAGCCATTAATTGCGTGCCTGTTTATGGTGGTATAGAATGCAAAAAGGTGGGTGCGCTAAAAAATCTCTCTGCAGAGGAATACCAGGCTGCAGCTTCAAAGCTGATCAAATCAGGTGCAGATGGCATTTATTTGTTCAACTTTTTCACCTCTCGTGAAGAGGGGGTAAAAGCTTATGAACCACCGTTTGAAGTGCTGAAACATTTGGGGATGTGAATTAACCCGATGAATTCCTCGTTTCGCTTGGCTATTTGCTGCGAGGAAATAAAAACAAGTTAATTTGGATTGCTCTAGGGTTTTCAAATAAAGTGCTTGGAAACAGGGTAACCATCAACCCTGAAAATCTGTACGGAGCAGGTTTGAATGGTTGAAGAATAATCGCTGTATGCCGCATCGGATATGGCGCGATAGCTCGGATCGATCCCGTTTTAAAAAGAACCATCCGGGCGAGCCGTTTTGCGGTAGAAATCCTTCAAGCCGCGAAGCACTTCTTCTGAAGTTATGGCTGTCGAGGCGGGAGGATTCTCGAGGGTAGCCTTTTTTTTGAGTGGCGACAGCAGTTCGGGATTCTTGTGTAAATGTGACACTTCCTCGCCTGTAAGTGCCTTGTCGAACAATGCGAACTCGTCGAGCAAGCCGATATAATTAATCGCGATATAGATGCCGGCCTTCTCTATGTCCCAGCCCATTGCAATGGCTCGGTCCTTTACTTCACCAATGAGTTTGCCATCGATATAAATTGCGGTCAAGGCGTCGGGTTTGCCGGTATCGAGGTTCTTGAAGGTGAGCACGACATGGTGCCAATCGTTGGCTTTCCATCCTATGCCTGAAACTCGAACCATAGGAGCTTTGGGGTCGTCCTCGCCTATACCCTTTTGTCCATCGGGGATCATCGAGAATGCGCCATGCCGCAGGTCACGCGGCTTGGCATCGTTGAAGTCGAACCACAACCCGCCGTTGTTTGCGCCCTTCTGCGTAATCTGGACTGGATCGCAAAACTTCGTTTTTAGCAGCTTGTCGGAGTCGGTTTTGCACCACATCGAGACTGATCCGCTCCAGCCATCTTTCTTGAAAGCGATGTTCCCCTTCGCCGGGTAGAAGATGCGGCCGTTTTTATCCAGTACATCCACCACCTCGAGAGCGCCGCCAGCTATGCCCTTCGACTTTGCGATGGTGAAGACTTTTTCGTTGATATCTTTCTCGAAGATGAACTGACCCTTTTCAGTTGGGTGGTTGAATCGAGTATGGGGGGCGCGCTCTCCCGCACCATAGTCGGCTTTAATGCTTTCGTCGAAGCTCGCATAAAAAGTGACAGCTTTGCGAATATTGTTTTCGTCGACACGGCCAGAAACGACCGCCTTGTTACGCAGTTCACTGAAGATGGAGTCGCGGGTGCGGGTGGTCTTGAGTTTATTCTCTACCCGGGAAGCGACATCCCCGGTCGGAGCTTGTGGCTCTGCCTTAACGATTGTTGTGGCGGCAACAAAGAGAATCGTAAAAAAGATGCGGGCCATCGTCGTATTCCTTTTCGCTATTTAGTGGGGTTACAAAGGTTCCGGCAGTAGATGCCATCGACACCGTGGAGATACAGGTGGTCCGCTACGATTGGGTGGCTGATTGGCATTCTTGGAATCAGTTGCATCATGGTGGGGAGCGTTCTGGGGTTTGCCCTCGGTTTGAAGGCGCTGGCAGTGGTACCTAGCATGAGTAAGTCGTGGATTCCGCCATGCTGGCTTTTCGGCTCGTTGAAGAACCGTCCATTGGCGCAATAGCCATGGCTCTCCTGATGGTTTAGTTGCAGTTTCATGCTTTTATCATCGAGGGGTGAAGCTAAATAAGTAATTGAGTCCTCCCCGAGTGAACGGCAGTTTTCGTTAGGTTTAAATCAGTGCTTCTTTGATCAGGGGGGCATCTTCAAGAATGAGTTTGACCGGTCGTTTGGTTGGAGTATGGACTATGGTATCAGCATCAATGCCTAACAGATGGTACAGGGTTCGACCAAAACTCTCGACCTTGTAGAACTTGTCCACAACACGCTCACCCAACTTGTCGGTGGCACCAACGATGGCACCGCGCTTAAACCCACCGCCAGCCGCTAGTACGAATTGCGCGTAATCCCAGTGGTCTCTTCCAGCACCGACCGCCTTTACATTGTCAATTTTTGGCTTACGGCCCATTTCTCCGAGTGCAAGGACGATCGTCGAATCAAGCAAGCCCCTATCTTCCAAATCGTCGAGCAGGGCGGCCATGCACGAATCGAACATAGGTATCTGTTGTTTGCCTGCGGTAAAGTTATCGCCGTGCCAATCCCAATAGCCCAAGTTAAAATGGACGACGGGAACACCGGCTTCCACCAGTTTTCGTGCGATCAAGAAGTGCAAGGGATCACCAATAGGGTACCGAGCCTTACTTGGTTTATTTTTGGTATACCGTTCAACTGAGCTGGCGGGCTCTTTTGAAATGTCCAAAGCTTGCCGCAGTTTTGGTGAACGAAGCAGATTGAATGCAGTCTGTTGATATTGATCGAGGCCAGCGATCACTTCATCTTGCGAATCGTTTCGGCGAAGTTTGCCATCAAGCTTTTTCAACAGATTTGTTTGGCTCTCGAAAGCTTGAAGTTCAAGTTGGGGAGTGAGCATCTGCGTGATGGCGTCTTTGTCTTTGAGGGGTTGCATGATGAGCGGGGAGTGGGCCCACCCGAGAAAGTTGCGTGATAGCGCATTGTGGGTGTGTACATCAATTTCGTCCAACACTGCGAAGCTTGGTAAATCTTTGGAACCCGGCTTCAGCTTATTTATTACGCTGCCATACATAGGGTATTCATCACTGCCGGATGTGAGTCTGGGATTGCCCGTCAGCCAATAGAGTGGAGCTTGGGCATGATCGCCTGGCTTGTTTAAGGTGCTGACGGAACGAATCACTGTAAATTTGTCTGCGCGTTTGGCTAGTTCGGGCAGTAGTTCCCCAACTTGTAAACCTACAACTTTTGTCTGGATCGGTTTGAAGAGGCCCCGATACTCTTCAGGTGCATCGGGCTTCATATCAAACATATCGAGATGGGGAGGCCCACCCCCCAGCCAGCAGACAATCATTTGTTTTGCCTTGGCTTGCTTGTTGTTTCCTAGGGTTTGTGCACGCAGCACATCTAGTGCCCCTATGCCACACAATCCTAAACCACCTATGCGAAGGAAATCTCTTCGAATCATAATAGTGCCCCATTATTGAGAGTCTTTACTAGTGTTATCTTACCCTACATTTGAGAGGTAATCCAAAATTTTATTGGTAGTATTCAATGTTGTAATAAGAATTCCCGGGTATTCAGCAGGCTCCAGAACACGCCTTGATAACCTTTTTCGGAAGAAGATGCCGCTTTGATATACTCTAGGCAATGCGTTCGCTCATTTTCATTGGGTGTTCGGCTTAGTGTTGCAAGGAATAATTCCTCTATCTTCTGGGAATCGTCGAGCGATTCCTTGAGCAGTTTTGCCAATCGGCCTTTCGGGTCTTTAATCTTTTCCCAAATGCGGGGATGATTTGCAATCGTGAGCACTTGAAAGATAGAGCTAGACTCATCACGTTCGCAATCGCATTGTACCCCTCCGTTTCGTTGAGGCTTACCATAAGTCTCTAGCACATGAGTCACAAAAGTATTACGAGGGAAAAAAGGCATCTGCACTATCTTCATTGAGTCTGGCCAATTTGAAAACTTCATGTCCATATTCTCATTAGTATTGGTCGCAGTGTTGATTGCGTCTAGTAATATCTCTGCTTGCATTCTGCGGAGGGTGAATGATGCGTAGTGCGTGCGGTCTGTTTCTGAACCAGGTTTGGGTGTGCTTGATTGCTGATAGGTTCTACTGGAAATAATCGTCCGATGCAACCAGCGAAGATCGTAGCTATTCTTAATGAAGCCAGCACAAAGTTCTTCCAATAACTCGGGATGGGTGGCGGGATTGAATGCAGAAAGATTGTCGGGAGGATCGATAATACCCCGTCCAAAGTAATGAGCCCAGACGCGATTGACAATAGCTTTGGCAAAGTAAGGATTTGTTGGCTCTCGCATCCAAGCGATGACCGATACTCGAGGGTCGCTTTCTGCAGGCACTGAGACAGCCTCCGTTTTTCCCAAGAGGCGAGATTTTTTTGATTCTGCAGTGCCTAGCGGGCTCGTGACTTTTGCAAAAGTGCCTTCGGGCAAGAGTCGACTCTCCGCATGCATCATACGAACCGATATGTTGTTCAATAGTTTGGATTTCTTCTCTAGAGTGGCGGTTTCTTGACGGTACTTTTCTACAGTTTCTAACCCATCCTTTGTCCGTTTCAGCTCTTCCTTCTTCTTTGGCAACTCAGGATCGCTGGGATTGCTCTTTTCTAACTTGGCTACTTCTGAGGTTAATTTTTCTGATTCTAGTTTGTATTTCTTTCCAAGTTCGTCTTTCTTCTTTCCTTCTCCTTCTTTCCGTTTCTTTACTTCGCTTTCGAGGGTTTTGGATTCAGTGTTTAGTTTTTTGAAATGGACTGCAATATCGGGAAACTTTTTCTCGTTATCACCTTCAAAGCCGACATTTCGGACACGCATGAAGAGGTTTGCAAAGTCAAGCAGGTCTTCTTGCTGCCAATTGTCATGTGGATGTCGATGACATTGGGCGCATTCGAGCCTTAGTCCGAGAAACGCATGCGCCACCTGCAAGGTGCCTTTCACTCCGCTCGAATTCCGCCTCTGCCAATAAAGATCCAATGTTTTTCGTTTGGAGTATACTTCGAGGTCAGGTCGGCCTGGTGCATAGCCTTCAAATAGGGCGGTGACTTCGCGGATGTATTCCTCGATTGATCGGCCTTCACGACTGTTGGCAAGCAAAATCCGCTCAGCGAATTGATCGTAGGGGATGTTTTCGACCAGCCTGCTATGAATCCATGCTTGCATCCGAGGCGCATCTTGTTCTTTTGATAGGGCATCCGCATATACCCCGAACTCTGCAGCCTTGAGCAAGTCGCAAAACTTTAGGGTCCACAGGTCGGCATGTGAAGGGTGAACGAGTAACTGTTCGATTTTCTTTGTGCGTTTGTCAGGCTGTTTATCCTGTAAAAAGGTACGGACTTCCTCCGGGCTGGGAAGATCGCCCAGCATATCAATGTGTATTCGACGAAAGAAGGTTGCATCATCGCATAAATCCGCGGGCGGCAGATTTAACAGCTTTAGTTTTTTCACCACATGCCTATCGATGAAGTGGGCGGTTTGCAGATTAGGAAAAGGGATTTCATGGATTTTGGGAACAAGTACCCGCGCTGCGATCGGCTGAGCGCGGTAGCGCACGATCAGTCCCGCATCACCTACGCCCACGCCTTCCACCCATCCTTTTCGATCTATTGTTGCGACTCCTGAATCAAGCGATTCGAATGAGCATAAATCGGTTACATCTTCGCTCTTGCCACTCGCGAATTTTGCTTGCACCTTTAGTCGATACTTTTCTCCAGGCTTGGTTAATTGCTCAGCCGGGGTGACTTGTAATGAACTTAGTTGGGCCGTCTTTATATCATCTTTTTGTGCACCTGATGCCAGCCAGCGTAAGAACATTTGGTAGTCTGCACCGCCTAAGTGCATCCGCACATCGCCTCCATGGGGGATTTGGCCCGTAGCTTTAAGCAACAACAAGCTGGAAGCTGGATCTTGCGGGTTCACTCGTCGGCCCCCTGTTTCATATAACAATCGTGCGTGGTCGCCTTGCGGGTCGGCAGAAAACATCGATAGTCGAAACCCATTCTGTCCTTTCACCGCTCCATGACAATTTCCTCCATTACAGCTTAACTTACTAAACAGCGCCATTATATGCTTGTGATATGAGACTTCCTCGTCTGCAGCTTTTGCCTGGTTGGGAAACAGACTAAAAAGAAGTACGAGCCAAGTGGTTAAAAAGTGTCTATGGATGTTAGAAATGCAAATGAAGTCCAGCATTTTAATCAGTGTCGCGGATGTGCCAAGGTTCAATGAGATCATGGTTCAACCTTGTGTTCTTTTCATGATTTATTTTTACAAGATATCTGGCAGTCTAAGTTTAAATTGTAATACATAAAGATGTGTGTAGTAAATAACATTAATTATTTAAGCAGGTGTTTTGGGTTTTCAAATAAAGTGCTTGGAAACAGGGTAACCATCAACCCTGAAAATCTTAATGGAGCAGGTTTGAATGGTTGAAGAAAAATCTCTCTCAACTGTTTCCAAATTAATATTTACGGTTTGTGGTTCTGAAAGATCAAATGGAAGGTCTCTGCAGCTCGGTTCGAATCTACAGTATTGTTCATAATATTGCCCTTGTATGCCTCTTTCGGTTGCAATCTGGTAAGAGATGGTTGCATCCGCTGGGGCAGAAAGTTCTAAAAGTGCGATATACCTTCCAGCATCTAGGTTGGTTTTTATCGAATAAACACTCTCCGAAATTTTCTCAAAAGCAGACAATTTGAACTTTGTTTTCTCTACCAATGAAATTGGATTAGCAAACCCGGTGCCTCCGATCTTGGACTCATGGATGCAGACCACATTTCGAATTTCAGAACCCTTTAAAAAATCAGCAGAGGTGTGGACTTCCTGATATTGATTCGTGCAAAATGTCCGGTAACCGTGACTCTTAATTATAACCAATGCATCATCATCACGATCATTTGTGGCGTGCTCGAAGATTAGATGGGGTTTGTGCAGGTCCAAATTGTTGGCAAAACCACGCAAAGCATGTTTTTCAGCACCCTCGATGTCCATTTTTACAACATCTGGAATCATTTTGTTAGTTGCGAGAAAATCATCCAAGCTTATAGATTTTATGCGAAACAAATCTTCAATTTTTTCAGTTGATTTGATATCGATTCGCGAAGCTGCGCCATTGTTTAAAAATTGTAGCCATTCATCGGATTTATGCCATACCGCACCATGTATGAGGAATACATTGGTAAGAAAGTTGGAAATGCAATTGTTGGTTAACCGTTCGAGAATCAAGGGGTTTGCTTCAAAGGTGACTATCTGTCCTTTTGGTCCAACCAGTCTGGACATCACCAATGTCAGATCTCCTTGGAAGGCACCAACATCTAGGCAGGTATCGCCTGGTTTTATCAGGTCTCGAAGGATTAACTGCACGCCAGGTTCAGATGCAATGGGCTTGTACCAAGCAGGGACATTTCTTTTAAAAAAAAGCTGTTAGCGGCTATTCTCTCTTGTAGAAAATCAAACCTTTTTTCTAGGTTTTTCTCTAGCTCTCTGATTAGGTCTGTGTGTGCTGAATTTTTCATTACTTTAAATCCGCAGCTATCCAGCAAACGATGTATCAGTTGTTTTAATGGCTTCATCAATCAACACGCTCAGCTTCATATGGGTTGAATCTAATCTTAGTCGAAATGTATTAAACGCTAATTTAGAGTGCTTAGCCACAAATTATTGGTGGAGGTCGTTACCTTTGGCAAGGGAATCTATTTTTGAATTTAATTACCGGAGGTATTGCTGCGCCATCCTGAAGGGAGGTAAGCCTTTAGCCGGTGGTTGAGCGTAGCGATACCGCCGGAAAATAAACACCCAACCCTAACCGCACCCTGAAGTGCAAGCGAAGGAGAAAATGTTTGGTTTTATATTCATACAAGCCTGAAGCGCAAGCGAAGGAGAAAATGTTTGGTTTTATATTCATACAAGCCTGAAGCGCAAGCGAAGGTTTTTGTGTATTACCAACATTATTACTATTCCCTTCGCTTGCGCTTCAGGCTTGTGAATACGATTAAGGATTTTTGTGTATTACCAACATTATTACTATTCCCTTCGCTTGCGCTTCAGGCTTGTGAATACGATTAAGGATTTTTGGATATTACCAACAGCATTAACATTGCAGTTATACAAGCCTGAAGCGCAAGCGAAGGTTTTTGTGTATTACCAACATTATTACCATTCCCTTCGCTTGCGCTTCAAGCTTGTGAATTACCTTTTTGTGACCGTGGTGTTGGTTCGCCTTGTTCTTCCAGGACATACCTGACTGCTGCTTTTATACTCTTTGTATCATTCAGCCAGCGCTTGCTGCCACGCTGAGTCCACCAATTTTTCCGGACAATTTTGGCGCCCGACGATCGTTCCTGATCCTTGAGTTTTCGCGTACACCAGGCCTTGAATTGGCTCATAACATCGTTAGGTGTCCGCCCAACAGCCGATACGACCACATGAATGTGCTGGTTCCGAGCTGCGACTGCGTAAAGTTGCCAGTGGCGAATCCGGCAATGTTCAGTAATGGTGTCTTCGACTATAAGGCGTTGCTCGATTTCAAATGTCAATGCGTGTTCCGTCATCCGTTCTCTAGCTGCGTTCTGACATTTAAAATCTGGGAGTCGAAGTTCACCTCTCTTGTCAACCCAGTTGCGTTCATCGCCTGGCAACCAAGAGCCATAGGTGGTCCATGTCAAAAAGTAGGCCAATGTTTCTTCCATTGAATTCCTGTATGCTTCATAAATCATATTTTGCTCTTTTTACGCTAATCTTTATATTAATATAAGCCTGAAGCGCAAGCGAAGGATTTTTGTTTATTACCAACATTATTACCATTCCGTTCGCTTGCGCTTCAGGCTTGTGAATACGAGTAAGGATTTTTGTTTATTACCAACATTATTACCATTCCGTTCGCTTGCGCTTCAGGCTTGTGAATACGATTAAGGTTTTTGTGTATTACCATTCCCTTCGCTTGCGCTTCAGGCTTGTGAATACGAGTAAGGATTTTTGTGTATTACCAACATTATTACCATTCCGTTCGCTTGCGCTTCAGGCTTGTGAATTACAGATCTATATTATTTCCCACGCCCCTTTTTATCTTCCTAAAACTGAACAGCAGGGTTACTATTGCTATGATAAAAGCACCCGGCCGCATCAGGAAGCATTCTCATGAGCGAAGAACAACTAGGCAGCAATGTAACCCGGCGAGATTTTATCAACGCTGGTGCTGCATGTGCGACCTCATTGGCAATTTCTGAAACTGTGTTGGCAAACCCTGCAGATGCAACTCCAGAAAAGAAAACTGCGCCTATTATCAAACCATACCTAACGCCCGGCAAAGATTTTGGCGATGTTTCTCGCGGAGATCCGAAACCGCATAAGCTTGTAGGCGCTGCACAAGCAGAAGCCAGGCTTACTCCCGATACCTGGCGACTTGAAATAACCGCAGACCCCTTTGTTGAAGAACCGCATACCAAGGTGCCCGCAACTCTTACCAAATCTCTTACCCTTGCAGATGGCACTGCGCTTGATTTCAAACAACTCTTGGACTTGGGCAAGAAGCATGAGGTGCATTTTCTCAAGGCAATGCAATGCTTGAATATTGATACGCCCTTGGGTCAGGGTTTGTGGACGGGTGTGCCCTTGCGCGAGGTGCTGAAACTTTGTGGCAAGATGAATAATGTTCGCAGGATTTACTATTGGGGTTTTCATAACAACGATGTTAAGCAGGTTTTCAAATCTTCCGTAACGTACACCAATGCGATGGAAACTCCCCCCAATGAATTGCCTGTGTTCATTGCATACAAGTTAAATGGTGAGGCGATATCGCCCGAGAGGGGTGGACCGGTGCGCATGATCGTGCCTTGGTCGCATGGTTATAAATCGATCAAATGGCTGCAGCATATTTTTGTTACGAATGATGCCCGTAATAATGACACTTACTCAACAGGGAATAATGATCCGGAGTCGTTTTTGAAAAGTGCAGCGTACATGGATAAGTTGCCTGATGGTAAAAAGTTTAAGGTGGGCGAGGCGGTTGAAATCAGTGGCACCGTGATCAGCGGGCCATCAGGGGTTAAGCGGGTGGAATACTGGGTGCGCAAGGTGGGGGATAAACCTGCTACGCTCGGAGATGATGCACCCGAGTTATTGCAAGGCCCGTGGATTCCTTGCGAAATGCAGGAGCAACCCGATTGGAATAATGTCTTCCCCGAGGGGGTTAAGGCGAACAAGGTTTTGGGCTTTGATAAGAACATGGGCAAAGCGCTTTCGTGGCCTTTGCGCTATAGTATGTGTTCCTATGCTGCGACCATCAAGGGATTAAAAATTGGGCAGTATGAAGTGCGGGCAAGAGCAGTAGATCTTAATGATTTTGCACAACCCGAACCCCGGCCCACCCAGAAGAGCGGCAGAAATGGCATCCAAGTTAGGCGTTTTGAAATCGTATGAGCAACCTATGAACATTGGCGCATCCTTACTTTTGTTGATCGCACTTTTCATATTTGCTGGCCCAGTCAGGGCTGTAGATTTTGAAAAAGATATTGCACCACTTCTGATAGAGCATTGTTTGGAATGTCATCAACCCAACAAAAAGAGTGGCGGGCTGGATTTGACATCATTTGCAATGATGAAAGCCGGCGGAGATCAGGGGACTGCTTTGGTATTCGGCAAACCCAAAGAAAGCTTGATGATCCAGCGCATTGAATTGGGAGAGATGCCTCCTAAGGAAGGCAAGGGATTAAAAGCGGTTGCGAGTGCGGATCTTTTGAAGCTAAAGGAGTGGATAAGCGAAGGGGCGAAGTGGCCTGCAAACAGAGCTTTGGGCATTCATGAGAAAAAAGTAGACCTTAAAGTTGCGAGAGATTTTTGGTCCTTTCAGAAAGTAAAACGACCCGCTGTTCCAATCGTAATGAATCCCTCCCGAGTTTCGAATCCGATTGATTCGTTCATTATCAATAAACTTGAAGCAAACACACTTAGCCTGTCCCAACCTGCATCGAAGGGAAATCTGTTACGCCGTGCGTCGCTTGGTGTACGAGGGTTGCCCCCTACGCTTGAAGAGCAGGATCGGTTTTTAAAAGATCAAAACCATGATTCTTACGCAGCATTGGTGGAACGGTTTTTAGGCGACCCTGCCCATGGCGAAAAATGGGCCAGGCACTGGCTCGATCTTGTGCGCTATGCAGATTCCAATGGCTACGAGCGCGATGCTGCAAAACCAAGTGTATGGAAATACCGTGATTATGTGATTGCTGCTTTCAATAAAGACAAACCATACGATCGCTTTGTACTGGAACAGTTGGCGGGGGACGAGCTTCCCGAGCCTTCCTTTGAAACCATGGTTGCAACGGGATTTCATGCATTGGGAACCTGGCAGGATGAAGTCGACCCATTGGAAGCTGCCCAATACCGGGCGGATGAAGTGGATGATTTAATCCGAACAACGTCGCAAACTTTTCTTGGGCTCACACTCGGGTGTGCGAGATGCCATAACCATAAGTTTGATCCGCTTACAATGGTGGACTATTACAGTTTGGGGGCGATACTTTCGCCTTTGAAGAGGCCGAGCCAAGGGCGCACGGATGTGGACGTTCCGTTTGGGAATCTTGGAAAGTTGTATCGCTTGGTTGAAAGCTCTGCAAAGCCCAATCCAACACACTTGCTGCTTTCTGGTCGGGCTAGCAATCTGGGGCCGGAGATGAAACCTCAGGTGCCTGCAGTATTGGCGCCCCAACAACCAGCATTTCCTGAAAAGGGAAAGCAAACTTCCGAGCGAAGGCTAGCCTTGGCCCAATGGCTGATCCAGCAAGATAATCCTCTGGTTGCGAGGGTGATTGTTAATCGAGTTTGGCAGCAGCATTTCGGAGTTGGGTTGGTTGCAACTTCGAGTGATTTTGGTCAGATGGGTGCAAGGCCTACTCATCCGGAGCTGCTTGATTGGCTGGCACATTGGTTTGTTAACGATGCAAAATGGTCGCTCAAGGAATTACATCGGTTGATATTACTCAGTGAAACCTACAGGCAGGATTCTTCCTATAAGGAAGCAGCGGCACGGGTTGATCCTGAGAATAAGTTGCTCTGGCGATTTCCGTACAAGCGGCTTGATGTTGAATCTATTCGAGATTCGATGCTTTCTGTTTCGGGGAACTTGTACAAAGCAATGCAAGGGCCCGGGGTTTTTCTGCCCGTGCCTGATGTTGTGATCGAGGCTCATACCGATAAGCAGGCAGCATGGAAGGCTGAATCTGGTTCTGCAATAAATAGAAGGACGATCTATGCATTTGTAAAGCGTACCCTGACATTACCTTTGTTAGAAACTTTTGATTTTTGCGATACGACCCAAAGTTCGGAAAAACGATCCAGCACGAATGTAGCCCCTCAGGCGCTCACTCTTTTTAACAGTGAATTCGTCAATCATCAAGCAGAGCAACTTGCATTTAGGCTCGAGGGTGAATTTAAGAATGATTCTGGTTTGCAAATAGAAATGGTGTTTAGGTTATGCCTTGCAAGGCCGCCCGTTGAATCAGAAAAAGCTGCGATGCTTTTGTTCCTTCAAAAAGAAGCAAAGGCTTTGCAACCCGATGCAGCCAAGGTTCCTTCATCTGCAGAGCACCGCGCCCTAGTGCAGGCTTGCAGGGTCATGTTGAATCTCAATGAGTTTCTTTACCCCAATTAAAATTTGTAGATAGGGTTGCGATGCGTGATTTGTATGAAATAGATAAAGTCCAAAAAGCGATGCTTCAAAGCAGGCGCAACTTCATTTTAAAGTCAGGCGCTGGGTTTGCAGCATTACCTCTTGCAAGCATCCTTGGTCGTGATGGTTTTTTTAAATCGCAAGCCGTTGCGCTTGAAAGCACCCCCGGATTACAAAACCCTGCCCCGCACTTTTCTAAAAAAGCAAAGCATTGTGTGTTCTTGTTCATGAATGGCGCACCCAGCCAAGTTGACACTTTTGACCATAAGCCGGCCTTGGACAAACACCATGGCAAGCCCTATGCGGGTAAAACCAAGGTTGGTTCTAATGGTAGAGCCATCGGGTATCTAATGCGCAGCCCGTTTGAATTCAATCGGCATGGAAAAAGCGGGCTTGAGATTAGCAACTTGTTTCCCAATACCGCCCTTCATGCGGATGATTTGTGTGTGCTGAAAGCGCTTTATACCGATACCGCAGCGCATTCCTCCGGCTGTTTGCAGATGAACACGGGAAGCCCGCTTACAGGTAAACCCAGCCTTGGTTCTTGGTTGAGTTATGGTTTGGGTTCGCTAAATGAAAGCTTGCCCAATTATGTAGTGATGACCGATCCGCGTGGCGGGCCCATTGGTGGGGCGCCTAACTGGGGCAATGGCTATATGCCTGCAAAATACCAGGGCACTTTATTTCGCAGTGGTGGTGCGCCCTTGCTCGATCTTTCCAACCCTACGGGGGTAAACCAGCGGGCCCAGCGTTACGCCCTAGATTTTCTCAACGAATTAAACCAGCAGCATTTGCGAAGCCGTTCGAATGAAAGCGATCTTCATGCAAGGATTAGCAATTACGAACTGGCCTACCGTATGCAAACCAGTGCGACAGAAGTTGTAAATATAGATAACGAGAGTTTAGATATCAAAAATATGTATGGTGTTAACAATCCCATCACTGCTGATTTCGGCAGGAAGTGCCTGATCACTAGGCGGCTGATTGAAAAAGGTGTCAGGTTTATACAGCTTTATTCGGGAGGCGGGCATATTGAATCCACCTGGGATGGGCACAACGATTGCATTACGAATCATAAGACGCATGCTGCGGAAACCGATCAGCCGATTGCAGCATTGATGACGGATTTAAAACAGCGGGGTTTGTGGGATGAAACATTGCTGGTATGGGGCGGGGAATTCGGGCGCACGCCCACAAGCGAGGGAGTTAATAAACCGGGCAGGGATCATAATTGGCTTGGGTTTACGATGTGGCTTGCAGGGGGTGGGGTAAAGGGCGGTCAGGCGATTGGCGAAACTGATGAGTTGGGGTTTGAAGGTGTAAGCGATCGATATCACGTTTCTGATTTACATGCCACCATTCTTCATTTGATGGGCTTTGACTACAGGCATTTAACCTACTTTTACAGTGGATTGGATCAAAAGCTAACGGGTACCATTGACCGCCAAATCATCACAAAAGCGATTGCTTGATCAAAAACCCCATTTTTCTGCAAAAGAAGTGATTATTCTCGGGGTTTTAGCGGTAATGATTCGCCCTGATTGGTCTTTTAATGCTGCAATCATGCGGTATACTGGATTTGGTAGAAACATGCCTTAGTTAGACGATTTTATAAAAGAAGTAATCATGTTGATTAACAACCGCATTATTCGAGTTTTAAAAATTGCATCGATTTTGATGATGATTGCCTTGATTGTGCCCTCAGGTATTGCTGCAGATAAAAACAACGCAGGCGAAAAGTTCTTCGAAGAAAAAGTTAGGCCACTACTTGCTGAGCATTGCTTTTCTTGCCATGGGCCAGATAAACAAAAGGGCGGTTTGAAACTTGATAGCAAGGCTGCAATGATCAAGGGTGGCGATATAGGCACTGCGATTATTCCGGGCGACCCTGCTGCAAGCTTGATGATCAAGGCGGTGGCGTATGAAGGCGATTTAAAAATGCCCCCAAAGGGGAAGTTGAACGCAAAACAAATTGCAGATCTTTCGAGCTGGGTAAAGATGGGCGCACCTTGGCCCACCACCGTAGCAGCAGAAGTGAAAGATACAAAATCGGGCCCAACAGTTTTGGGGAAGGATCATTGGGCGTTTCAGCCTTTGCGAAATCCTGTCCCGCCAGAGGTAAAGAATAAGAACTGGATTAGAAACCCGATTGATCAATTTGTTTTGAATAAACTTGAGGCAAAGGGTTTGAAACCTGCAAGGCCCGCAGACAAACGAACTCTTATACGCAGGGCTTATTTTGATCTGTTGGGTATGCCCCCAGAACCCAAGGAAGTCGAAGCTTTTCTTAAAGATGATTCTTCCGATGCCTTTGCAAAACTGGTGGACAAACTGCTTGCATCCTCGCATTATGGCGAGCGCTGGGGCAGGCATTGGCTTGATGTCGCAAGGTATGCAGATAGCAACGGCATGGATGAAAACCTTGCCTACGCCAGTGCTTGGCGTTATCGCGATTGGGTTATTCAGGCTTTTAATTCTGACATGCCCTTTGATCAATTCATCCGCATGCAAATCGCAGGCGATCTTTTACAACCCAATAACCATGATGGCATGATTGCAACGGGCTTCCTGATGGTTGGCCCCAAGATGCTTGCTGAAGATGATCCTGTGAAAATGCACATGGATATCGTCGATGAGCAGTTGGATACCATTAGCCAGGCCTTCATGGGTTTGACGATGGGATGCGCTAGGTGCCATGATCATAAGTTTGATCCGATTCCAACTAAAGAATATTACTCACTCGCAGGAATCATGAAGTCGACCAGAACGATGGAGACTTATTCGGTTGTAGCGAAATGGCAGGAAAGGCCGTTAGCCGGCCCGATGGAAGTCGCGCAGGAAAAAGAGCACGAAGAACAGATTAAAAAAGCTAAGCAGGAAATAAAGAAGACTGAAGACAAAGCCTTTGCTGAGGTTGTCGCCAAGGCTAGGCTTGATGCAGATTCATACCTCAAGGCCGCACAGGAAAAAAGCAATTCCAAGAATGTGTTAGGCAAGACCCGAATGAAAAATGGTAAGCAAGTAGAAGGTACCTTGTTGATTGAGGCCGAATCTTTTGCTCGAGGTAATGTGCTTAAAGATGTGGCAGGATATGGCAAGGGAATTGGAGTTTTGGTTAATGCGGGGCAGTTGCCCAACTTTGTTGAATATGATTTGAGCATACCTGCCGATGGTAATTACAGTTTTGAAATCCGGTATGCTGCAGCAGATAAGAGGCCTGTTCGTATTTCACTTGATGGCAAAGCCAAGGGCGAATTTGCTGCGAGTGTGACTGGGGGCTGGAATCCCGAGGCTCAAATGTGGGAGGCAGGCTTTATTGCCCCACTTAAAAAAGGCAAGCTCATCGTTCGCATGGATCGAGAGGGCCCGTTTCCGCATATCGATAAGTTTGCGCTATTGCCTTTACAGAAGGGCCAGTCGTTGGATGCTCAGGTTGTTTCAACTGCAGAGTTGGTACCTGGGTTTATTGATCAATGGATTGCATATCTGAGCAAGGGTGGAAAAATCCCAGAGGGCGAGGCTTTCAAGCAACTGCTTCAATCCAAGGATGGACCTTTTGCAAGGCCTAAGAACATTGATCTTGTTCTTCCAGCAAATGTAATCGCCACATTAAAGCCACTCCGAGATAATCTTGCCAAGCTTGAAAAAGACAAGCCTAAGCTTCCTACAGCGATGGCGGTTTCAGATGATAAACCCCAAGATATTAAAATTCACATCCGAGGCAGTCATCTCACTCTAGGCGCTGATGCCCCTCGTGGGTTTCCCTCTTTAGTAACACTGGCAAATGTCCCGAAGATTGATGAAAAAGAAAGTGGCAGATTGCAATTCGCAAACTGGATCACCCAGCATGATAACCCCCTGACCCCACGGGTTGCGGTCAATCGTTTATGGACTTGGCATTTCGGCGATGGCTTAGTGCGAACGCCAGATAACTTTGGAAGGCTGGGCGATCAACCTACTCATCCAGAACTTTTGGATTGGCTGGCTCAATCTTTTCTACAACAGAGGTGGTCTGTAAAGGCGATGCACAAGCTCATCATGAATTCTGCAACCTATCAGATGAGCACCGAAGCCAACGCTCAGGCAGAATTGATCGATTCTGAAAACAGATTGTTTTGGCACAGACAAAGGCAAAGGCTCGATGCGGAATCTTTTCGTGATTCCTTATTTGTCATTAGTGATTCTTTAGACCGCACTGCAGGGGGTTCGCTTTTGGGCTTGGAAAACCGCAAATATGTCACTAATACTGGAAGCCGAAGCTTCGAAGGGTACAACACTAAAAAGCGTTCGGTTTATCTGCCTGTGATTCGAAGTTCTGGTTATGAACCATTTCAAGCATTTGATTTCCCCGATCCGAGTGTCACCATGGGGCGAAGAGCGGTTACCAACATTCCCGCCCAATCCCTGCTTTTGATGAATGGTAAACTGGTACAAGATCAAACCCGGAAGATGGCAGAATATTTGATGAAGCAATCTGGGGATGAAGCGAAGAAAATAAACTTGGCTTATGAGATACTCTTTTCGAGAAACTCACAACCTTCAGAAGTGCAGCGGGCAATCGAATTTCTCAACCTTTATCAAGCTGCAGCACAGTCTGAAAAAGTTTCCAAGGATGAATCGTTGATCTTGGCTTGGCAGGGGTTGTGCAGATCGTTACTTTCCACCAATGAATTTGTATTTGTTGAATAAGCATAGGATTTTTAAATGATGCATTCCTTTCGTAAATCATTGGCCACCAGACGCGAAATGCTCACGCAATCCGCCAACGGGTTTGGCATGCTCGCACTTTCCGCAATGCTAGCTGACGAAGCCAAAGCGGATGTTAAAATCAATTCGCCAATCCAAGATCCACTCGCACCCAAAGCACCTCAGTTTCCCGCCAAGGCTAAAAGAGTTATCTTTCTCTTCATGCATGGTGGTCCAAGTCAGGTTGATACTTTTGATTACAAACCTTTGTTGGAACGCGATGATGGCAAGCCCCTACCCTTTAATAAACCTAGGGTAGTTTCTGGACAGACGGGCAATCTTTTGAAATCGCCTTGGAGCTTTAAACAGCATGGCCAGTCGGGTGCCTGGGCCAGCGAATTATTCCCCGAGATCGCATCCCATGCAGATGATATTTGCTTTATCAAATCGATGTATGGTTCGAACTCCCGCCATGGTGGAGCCTTGTTGGAACTTCATACAGGCAGTGATACTTTTGTTCGACCTAGCATGGGTAGCTGGGTCACTTATGGCTTAGGTACCGAGAATCGAAACCTCCCCGGATTTATAACTGTATGCCCAACACTTTCCCATGGTGCAGAGAACAATTTCTCTTCGGCATTCCTTCCTGCTATCTATCAGGGAACCCCCGTGGGCAATGCTGGTACACCTAGTGACAAGGCGAAAATTCCGTTCATCACAGGCGATACCCCTACCCAATTGCAGCGCATGGAAATTGATTTCTTCAACAGAATGAATCGTGAGCGTTTGCAAGTCACAGGCCCCGATAACGGACTTGAAGGCAGAATTGATTCGTTCGAACTTGCTTTCAGAATGCAAGCAACCGCCCCTCAATTGCAGGATCTTTCAAACGAAACACCACTCACGCAAAAGCTTTATGGGTTGGATGATCCCGCTACTGCGAACTATGGCAGGCAATGTTTGATGGCTAGGCGCTTTGCCGAAGCGGGCGTTCGCTTTATTCAGATTTCCCACAGCTACAAATGGGATCAGCATGGCAATCTTCGGAAAGATCATGCCAAGAATGCGAGGGAAGTGGATCGACCCATTGCTGGCCTTCTTTACGATTTGAAACAGCGCGGACTTTTGGAAGATACCCTCGTTTGGTGGGGCGGTGAATTTGGCCGTACTCCCACAGCCCAAGGGGGCGATGGCAGAGATCATAACCCGCATGGCTTTACCATGTGGCTTGCAGGTGGTGGCATAAAACCGGGCATCAGTTACGGCGCCACCGATGATTATGGTTATTATTCTGTCGAGAACAAAGTTCATTTCCATGACTTGCATGCCACCATCTTGCACCAGTTGGGATTGGACCACGAGAAACTTACTTATAAACATGCGGGTAGAAACTTCCGCCTGACCGATGTGCATGGCAGAGTGGTTCGAGAAATCTTGGCCTAACCTTAAATGCCCTGTTGGTTTCACTCCTTGTAAATAAGGCACGAACTATGATTAGAATTATTGCATGGGTTGTTTGTGTGGGCATTTCGTTAGGCCTTTCAACACTGGCTATTGCGCAGGAAGGTAAAACTTCTTGGAAAGCCGGGGTCGCCAAGGCTGTTATCACTCCTGAAAAAAGCGTATGGCTTGCGGGGTATGGTTCGAAGCGTGCGCCTGATGGAAAGCTTCATGATATCTGGATGAAATCTCTGGCACTCGAAGCCCCCGATGGCAAACGGGCGATACTTGTCACCAGTGATTTTCAGGGTGTTCCCAAGGAAATGAGTGATGCGGTGTTTGTTCTGCTCAAGAAAAAACACAACATTGAACGCCATCAGGTGATGATCACTTTTTCGCACAATCATTGCGGCCCGCGCCTGGGTCTCGATCTTGTGGATTACTATCCCATCGAAGCTGAACAAGTTAAGTTGGTTGATGAATACACAGATCAGATGGTATTAAAGATGGTTTCGATGATTGGCGAATCCATCGCCAACCTTGCCCCTGCAACCTTAAACATGGGCGAAGGCCGGGCAACTTTTGCAGTCAATAGGCGCAACAATAAAGAAGCCGAGGTTCCCAATATCATTGCAAAGGGTGAAGCACTTAAGGGGCCCGTTGATCATACTGTGCCTGTCCTGACAGTATCAGGGAACGATAAAAAGATCATCGCAATACTTTTTGGATACGCATGCCATCCGACCACGCTAAGCTTCACCAAATGGTGTGGCGACTACCCAGGCTTTGCTCAGATCCTTATCGAAAAGAATCATCCGGGCGCAGTTGCAATGTTTGTCAATACTTGTGGGGGTGATCAAAATCCTCTACCCCGCAGGAAGGTGGAGCTTTGCGAAAAGTATGGAAAAATGCTCGCTGATGGCGTGGAAGAGGCCCTTACGAAACCCCTTAAAACCGTTCAGCCTGGCTTGAAAACCTCCTTTGAACTTATGTCGCTTCCGTATGAAAAAACCATTACCCGTTCCGAGCTTGAAGTTGCACTCAAGGATACCAATGCTGTGCGGAAGCGTTGGGCTGAGCGGATGATTAAAAAGATGGATGCGGGGGAAAAGTTTGAGTCTTCGTACCCCTACCCTCTTCATGCGTGGAAGTTGGGAAACGAAATGCTGATGATTGGCATGGGTGCGGAAACGGTGGTTGACTACGCTCTTCGGTTTAAAGCAGAGTTTGGAAAAGGCACTTGGGTTTGTGGCTATGTGGATGACATGATCGCTTATATTCCATCACGAAGAGTGTGGGCGGAAGGTGGTTATGAAGGTGGCCCTAATCTTTTTGAATATGGCCGTCCTGCATTGCGCTGGGCTGCCGATAACGAAGAATTGATCGCAGGTAAAATGAAGAAATTAGTAGACTCTGTGAACAAGTAGCACGCTTTTTATCCTAATCATAGAAGGGTTTGTTTTGAACCATCTAACCCGTCGAAACTTTGCAAAGTCTGTCATCACTTCGCTTGCTGCAATTGGTTGTTCGCAATCTCAGGCGATTGCTTTGCAAAAACAATCCCCCATCATCGATACTCATGTCCACTGTTTTGCAGGCAATAAAAACAAAGACTTCCCCTACCATAGCGATGGCCCCTACCAACCTGATGCGATTACTTCGCCACAGATTTTGTTGGAGCAAATGAAGAAGGCTGGTGTTGATTTCGCAGTTGTTGTTCATCCCGAACCTTATCAGGATGACCATCGATATCTTGAATACTGTTTGTCTATAGGCAAAAAACAATTAAAGGGAACATGCCTGTTCTTCGCAAATAAGGGCGACTCGGCCCGGCTTATGGGCGAATTGGTAAAGCGCAACCCAGGAAAGATTGTTGCTCTTCGCTTTCATGCTTACAACAAAGAAAAACTTCCACCGTTTGAAAAACCAGAACTACGAATCTTATGGAAAACCGCCTCTGAACTTGGCTTGAACATCCAATTGCATTTCGAGCCACGCTATGCAGCAGGCTTCGAACCCTTGATTAAAGAGTTTTCAAAAACCAAGGTGATCATCGATCATATGGGCAGGCCCTTCGATGGTTCCATCGAAGAAAACAAGCGTGTGCTTGAATGGGCCAAGTTCGAAAACACCATCATGAAAGTGTCTTCTTTGCCTGATCCTAAAATGTTTCCTGAGCGAGATGCAGGGAAAGTCATTAAGGATTTGGTGAATCGATTCACCCCAATGCGTTTGATCTATGGTGGGGGCTTTGATGATAAATCGGATGCGCAATCGTATCGTGCCTACCGGGAAAATATCAGATCGTATCTTGCAGCGCTTTCTAGCTCAGAGCAAGCCATGATTTTAGGGGGCAATGCCCAGAGGTTGTTTGGGTTTGAAAGCTAGTGGGCTTTACGCAGGCTTTTATTTGGGAAGCTGATTGCCCTCGGTTTCGATGAAGATCATGGGGCTTTTGGTTTTGTCGAGCCAACGTAATAAGAGAGTGATGTTCTCTTCTGACATTGCAACGCAACCCGCAGTGGGCTTCGTAGGGCCCGACCAAAGGTGCATAAAAATGGCGCTTCCTTTTCCTGCAACAATCGGGTTGGTGTTATACTCAATCACCGCGCCTAACTTGTAGGCATCATCATCCCGGCGCATGAATTCAAAAGATTTCGCAAGGGTTGGCGCCTTTACCATGCGGTTATAATCAGGCGATTTCTCATCATCAATCCATAGGTCATCCTTGGTCACTTTGGAATATTTTAGGTTTGTCTTTGCTGTTTCCTGATAACCAAAGGCCATCCCTATCCGGTATAGCCCTGAAGGTGTTTTGCCATCCCCTTCTTTTTTTATTTCAGGCTTGGCTATTCCATTTCTGCCCACCACGATGGGAATCATTTTTCCTATAGCTTCCCAGTTGGGCCCTTTGCGTTCGTAATAAACTAACTTTCCTTGAATGCTTTTTGAAAAGGAGGTTTGCACATGAATCAGTTGCCCAGATTCTTTGGGCAGTTTGCCCCATGGAAGAATTTCGCCTGCAAACGAAGGTGCTGCATTATGAACAAGCATGCTCATTATTAGAACTATAAGCTTTTTCATCATGATCCTCAGCTTTTGTTTAATGTGATTAAACGAATCTAGCAGAACGCTTTAAAGCTTTGCAAGCATGGATTAGAAGTTTTATCATAATTGATACCTTGGTTTTCAAGCAATGTTTAGATATCATTATAGGTGATACAAATCTTTCTTTAAGGGGCATCATTCGATGAGAATTACACGCAGAGGTTTCGTTGAACAATCCATAATCGCAGCTTCCGCAGCCTTGGCTTCAGGGGTTCCCCAAACTTCCGAAGCAGCAGACACCAAATCAGAACGCAAAGTTGGGGCCAACGAAAAAATTCGCGTTGCAGTCATAGGCGTCAACGGCCAGGGCGGTAGCCATCTTGGCGAATGGCTTAAAAACCCAGATGTCGACCTTGTCGGGGTTTGTGATGTTGATCCTGCTGCCTACCAAAAAAACATGAACAAGTTCAAATCGCTGAAACATCAGCCAAAGTTCTTCCAAGATGTTCGTAAACTTTGCGAAGATAAAAACATCGATGCTGTTTCCATTGCAACCCCCAATCACTGGCATGCAGTGATGGCTATTTGGGCCATGCAGTCGGGTAAGGATGTCTATGTAGAAAAACCCTGCAGCCATAATGTGCTTGAAGGTCGGGTGATGACCCAGTGGGCACGCAAGTTAAACCGCATGTGCCAGATGGGCGTGCAAAGCCGCAGTATGACTGGCATGAGGCAGACTCTTGAATTCATCCAGAGTGGTAAAATCGGAAAAGTCACTGAAGCCAGAGCCATCTGTTATCGTAAACGCGATAGCATTGGCTTGGTAGACACCCCTGCCCCAATTCCTGAAGGTTTGGACTTTGATCTTTGGTGTGGCCCTGCACCTAAGGTTGTACCCATTAGAAAAAGATTGCACTACGATTGGCATTGGGTATTCGAAACAGGCAATGGTGACCTTGGAAATCAAAACCCTCATGAACTTGACAAGGCAAGATGGGCCCTTGGCAAAAATGAACTTCCCAAGCGTGTGATCAGTTTGGGTGGCAGGCTTGGTTACAAGGATAATGGCGATGTTGCCAACAGCCAGATTAGTATTTTTCAGTGGGACGATGGCGCCCAATTAATCTCTGATGTTCGGGGCTTGCCCATCAAGACTCCTGTAACCTTTGGTTTGAAGGGCGGGCCATTTACTGGCGCTTGTAATATTTGGTTTGGTACTGATGGCTATGCCGTTGGGCCTAACTACACTTCAGGCGTTGCGTTTGATTACAAGGGTAATCAGCTTGGCAAATGGAGTGGTGGTGAATATCAGGCTCACTTCGCAAATTTCGTCAAGGCGATCAAGAGTCGTAACTATAAAGATTTGCACCTCGACATCGAGCAGGGGCATCTTTCTAGCGCGCTGGCGCATCTTGGAAATGTTTCCTATCGATTGGGTAAGGTTGTTCCTATTGGAACCAAGCCTAGCAAGTTTGCTGAAAACAAGCATGTTGCAGAAACCTTGGCTAGCTTTGAAGCTGGCCTTAAAGAGCACAATGTGGACTTCGACGCCACTAAGTTTTACATGGGTGAAGAACTGACGATCGATCCGAAGACTGAGCTTTCCACCAATGAGGCTGCGAATAAGTTGTTCACACGGGAATACCGCAAGGGGTTCGAACTGCCCAGAGTGTAAACCTTGAAGTGATAATCTTTTTGAAAAGGGGCGTCAGGTAATCTCTGGCGCCCCTTTTTCGTTTCTATGGATATTTCGAGTTAGATTTTCCTGGTTAAAGAATGGATGGGTGATAACCTGGATCTGGTTAATTAAAATTGGCAGGCAGGTGATCCATGGCAAAACTTCATCCCGGTCTTTATGCGGCATTATTGACCAAAAGCTTGCAAAAGTTATTGGAACCACGCGACTTTGAAAATGTGATTGATCTTGAAAAAACAGAGGCCCCTGCTTTTTTAAGCAATAAACTCCGCCAACTTATTCAAAGATCATTGGAAAGTATTGAAGGGGATGATGCTGTCCAACAGCAGGTTCTTTTATTTAATAAAGTGCTTTCAGAAGTTGAAAAGTGGGATCCACAGGTCGATGATGACAAATTGCTGGATGATAAATGTAAATTACTAGAGGCGATCCTCCGAACAGGCCAAAACCAAAAACCCGCTGCACCTGTTACATCTTTGGTGCATAGTTCGCTTTTTACTGGTTCCCGCAATGGCCCACAGCTTTTTAATGAGCTTATTGCCGAAATGGAATCAGCAGATCGCCTGGATATCTTGGTTTCTTTTATTCTTAATTCGGGGTTCAGATTGCTCCGCAAAGGCTTTGATATTCTGCAAGATCGTAAGGTCCCCGTAAGAATTATCACCACTACTTATCTCGGGGCAACCCAGCTTGAAGCAATTGAGGGCCTGGCAAAGTATTCGAATGTGCAATTGAAAATATCCTTCGATAAGAAACATACCAGGCTTCATGCAAAGGCTTATTACTTCCATCGGAACAGTGGTTTTTCAACTGCTTATGTTGGTTCTTCGAATATGTCAGATCCTGCAATGAAGGAGGGCCTTGAATGGAACCTCAAGGTAACCAGCCAAGACCTTCCCGATATAATCAAGAAATTTGAAGCGGAGTTTGAAGGCTATTGGAATAGCCCAATCTTTAGCAATTACAGGCAGGGAGTTGATAAGAAAAAACTCCAAGAAGCCTTGGATCTTAGCAGCATGCGGGTAACTTCATTTTCCCAAGGCACCTTCATGGATGTTGTTGCGTACCCTTTTCAAAATCGAATCCTTGAAAACCTTGATGCGGAAAGAATGCTGCGTGGTTCATTCAAGAATCTAGTTATTGCAGCAACAGGAACAGGAAAAACAGTAATAGCAGCGCTCGATTACCGGAGGTTTGTAGGAAGCAATCAGGGCAGAAGGCCAAAACTATTGTTCCTTGCTCATCGGGATGAAATTCTTTCGCAAAGCCTTGATACTTTTAGGATTGTTTTAAAGGATGCCAACTTTGCCAGTCAGTTGGGCGGTGGCAGGCCCGACCCTGCTAACATGGATCATCTTTTCTGTACTGTGCAAACTTTTCATGCAAGAGAAATTTGGACTAAACTCCCTGCGGACTATTACGAATATATTGTGGTGGATGAAGTTCATCATAGTGCGGCATCTAGCTATCAAGGAATATTCGACTTTTTTAAACCGAAGATCTTATTGGGTCTCACTGCAACCCCAGAGCGCATGGATGGCGAAAATATCCTCAAGTATTTCAATGACCGAGTTGCTGCTGAATTGCGCCTACCTGAGGCTTTAGAGGAAAAACTTCTTTGCCCTTTCCAATACTTCTGTGTTGCTGACCCAGTGAATATTAGTGATGAAAAATTCTGGGACAAAGGCAAATACTCCCAATCTGAATTGGAAAAAGCTTATGTCAATAATCCTTCCTCAGCAAAGCAAAGAACTGATGCAATTTTCCGTGCGCTTGATCTTTATTGTCTAGGGGACATTCAGTCCTACAAAGGGCTAGCATTTTGCGTATCTGTGAAACATGCAGAATTCATGGCTCAAGAATTTAATAACAACGGCTTGCCCTCGCTTGCGCTTCATGCGCAAAGCCTTGATGAAGAACGCAAAAATGCTGTCCAGGCATTACGGCAGGGAAAAATTAATTTTATATTTACCGTTGATCTTTTTAATGAGGGCGTTGATATCCCCGAGGTCGATCTTGTCTTGTTTTTAAGACCCACAGATAGTTTAACCGTATACCTGCAGCAGTTAGGTCGTGGCCTAAGGCACTCGACTTCAACAAAAAAGGAATGCTTGCTGGTTTTAGATTTTGTGGCGCAAATGCACAAGCGTTATAGAATCGATCGCAAGTTCGCAGCATTGCTTCCAAGCAGGCGATTCAACATAGAAAAAGAAGTCTTGGCGGGTTTTCCGCATCTTCCACCTGGCTGTATTATCCAGATGGAAAAACAAGCCATGGTTTTGGTTCTGCAAAACATCAAGGCTGCATATTCAAACCTTAAAAATTATATTCCTGAAACGCTGAAGGCATTTGAACACGAAACAGGTTTGCAACTTACGTTTGCAAATTATTTCAAGCATCATGACTTAATGCCTGAGAAAGTATTGGCGATGAAGCCTTGGTGTGAATGGAAAGCCGCAGCAAATATTATTCCCAAAGTAACTGATGCCGATGCGGAGGCTTTAAAAATTACGCTAGGAAGGATCTGCCAATCTTCCGGAATCAAGCACCTGCAACGGCTTAAAGATTTGGTTCTTTCCAATACACCAGCCCCTTCAGGTGCAGCTTCTTGTATGCTGCATTCTTTGGTATGGGGTCAAAGTGGTTCTAAAATGGGAATGCAAACATTAGAGGGTTCTTTCCTACGATTGAAAGCTAACCCCAATTTCTGCAACGATATTTCGGAAATCGCTTCCTTTAGCCAGGAAAGATCACTTATTAAAAAAGATAGTGCTTACGAAGGATTACCCTTGGAGTTGCATGCTCATTACGGCAATGACGAAATCCAAGCAGCTTTTGGCATTGATACGTTTAATAAGAACACTCAAAAGGGTGTTGGGGTACTACACTTTCCTTTAAAAAAATCTTATGCATTGCTTATCACTACTAACAAAACAGAAAATGAATTTTCAGCATCCACCATGTATAAGGATTACCCTATCAATGAGAGATTGTTCCATTGGGAATCCCAATCGAATACCCTACAAAAGCATGTTGACGGAAAAAACATGATCCATCATAAGGAACTAGGATATCAAATTTTTCTCTTTGTTAGAATCAACAAGAAAATAGAAACGCTCACGGTACCATTCCAGTTTCTAGGCAGAGCCAACCAAGTTAAATTTGAAGGAGAGCGCCCAATCTCTTTTGTTTGGGAACTGGAACATGATATGCCTTCTGAATTGCTTGAAGAAAAGCGGGTAGGGGGTTAGTTCAACCATTGCAGTGATTACATATGGATGCAAATACGCTTGTTGGCTACAATGTTAAATAAATAAGCAACGTAAACCCCAAGTAATCATAATTAGGTACCTTTATGCAAAAGCAATTGGATGAGAGTTGGAAGGGTTGGGTTAAGGAAAATCTTGGGTTGGGTATCCACAAGCTTGAAGTTGCAAAAACCCTGATGCAACACCGGTTTGATATCGAAGCCATTAAAGCTGAGCTCGAGCTGCCTGATTTATTCAGATCGTGTCCGGTAAAAATCGACCCTGCGAAAATAGAATCGATTCCTGGCGTAAGCCGACTGCATCCAACTTTTAATATTTTCGAAATCAAGAACTTTATTGACCCCCAACAATGCAAGATTGCATGCGATATGATTCGCTTTTCGGCCAACCCCTCCACCGTTGGTTCTGATAGGGATACTGCTTACGATGCCAGTCGAACCAGCATGACCGCTTACTTTCAAAACCCCGGCTATGATTTTTCCCCCATCCTTGCAATTGAAGATAAAGTTCAACTGTTGGCAGGCATCGAACTTCTTTATTCCGAACCAATTCAAGGTCAGTGGTATAAACCCGGGCAGGAATTCAAACAACACTTTGATGCCTTCACTTCGGATAAAGAAACGGTTCAGTATTATGGCAACCGCCCATGGACCGTAATGATTTATCTCAATGATGTTGAAGAGGGTGGCGCAACGGGTTTTCCTGCAATTGGAAAAGCAATGACTCCGGTAGCGGGCAAATTGATCCTGTGGGAAAATACAAACAATGGTGTCATCATCCCGGAATCTTCCCATGCGGGCGAACCAGTGGTCAAAGGCGAAAAGTTTATTCTGACCAAGTGGTTTAGGGAAAAAGAATGGCCCTACTCCCTGCCTAGGAAATAATCCCCATCTTATATTGCTACAATCTTGTGAATTCCTTGTGAAATATGGTATAGTCTTAACATCCTACCAGAGGTTGATGCTATCACATAAAAGGTTGAATCATGTTAGATTTAGTAAACTCACTAGGTGGTAATAAAAAAGTTAACAGGCGTACCATGCTTAGCGTGGGTTCTATCTGTTTGGGTGGTTTATCACTGCCTCAACTTTTTCAACTTCAAGCTCAGGCAGGTCAAACGGAAAAGAAAAATCGTGCGGTGATTGTATTATGGGTTCATGGTGGGCCAAGCCATCTAGAAACCTATGACATGAAGCCCGATGCATCGTCTGAAATTCGTGGAAACTTTTCTCCTATTCATACTAATGTTCCGGGTATTGATGTATGCGAACTATTGCCCAAGCATGCAAAAATAGCAGACAAGTATACTTTGTTAAGAAGCCTTGCGCATGATGAAGCGGACCATGGATTTGGCACCCGTAGGCTTTGCACGGGTTACAAAAACGACATGCCCGGTTCTGCCAATGGCTATTCCTATTTTCCCGCAATGGAAACCTCGATTTATCGTTCTCTTGGGATGCTAAAAGATGGCATGCCTGTTTCAGTTAATGTTGGCCCATTCAAGGCTTCTACCCCTTGGCGAGGCCCGGGGTTCTTTGGCGCCAAGTTTGATGTGCCCCAATATTATGTTCATCCCTCTAACGGATTAACGCAGGGAGCGGATGGCATGCGTTTGAAAGTAGATCACACTCGTTTTGATGATCGTAAGCACCTATTAAGTGGGTTTGATCAATTCCGAGCAAACCTTGATAACTCAGGTTCCATTGATGCTCTTGATCAATATCAAAGACAAGCATTTGATGTATTAACTAGCAGCAGGGTTGCAACAGCTTTTGATGTTTCAAAAGAACCAAGCAAACTTCGGGAACGCTATAACGCTTGTGGTTTTGGCCAGGATTTATTACTTGCTCGCAGGTTGGTCGAGTCGGGTGTTAATTTCGTTAATGTGTATATCAGTGGTCAACCTTATGGTTCCGATGCCAAGGGTTACAACTGGGATGATCATGCCGTTAATTGGGATATGAACAAAGCAATGAAAGCCCGTCTTCCTTGGTACGATCATATTGTAACAACGCTCATTGAAGACCTTCACGAACGCGGCCTAGACGAAAAAGTGATGCTTGTTGTTACAGGTGAATTCGGTAGAACTCCAAGGCTGGAGCATAATGCGAATGGCAACATCGGTCGTGATCACTGGCCTAGTGCAATGTCGGTATTGATTTCGGGAGGTGGGAAAAAGCGTGGCGATATTGTAGGTGCAACCAATTCAAAAGGTGAAAACCCGAAGACCAAGCGATATGATCCGCATGATTTTCTTGCCACCATTTATGATTATCTGGGGATAGATCCGCAGACTAATTATCTGGACAATTCCGGGCGCCCACACCCATTGGCCCGTGGACAAGTGATTGAAGAAATTATTTAATTCAATCGATACTATGCGAACATAGTTTTAAATTTCATGATAATTTGGCATTTTAAGGGGCGTTGGATGTCTATTGTTGGTGGTTGCAGAAGATTATTTTCAGAGTCTTATTCAAAAGTACTTTTTAAAGTACTCGCAGGGTTCCTTTTATTTTTCATTAATAACAATGCTTGGGCAGACTCTGCCGAGATACCTCCAAAAATAAAAAGTTTTATAGAAAGTCATTGCCTTGATTGTCATTCGGGCGACAAACCTCGCGCGACATTATCTCTCGAAGTTTCCAAAATTGATTTTTCCAACCCTGCTAAGCTCGAGAAACTTTCCCGGGTTCACGACCGCATTCAAAATAATGAGATGCCACCTCCAAAAGAAGTTCAACCCTCAGTTGCAGACCGGAAGGAATTTCTTTCTTGGATTGATGGCAGGTTGAAGAAGGCCTATATCGAGAGGCAGGGTTTGGAAGGGCGAGTTTTAGTTCGCAGATTAAACCGATCGGAATATGAAAACACGCTTCACGACCTCCTCGGAATTCAAATACCTTTGAAAGACTTGCTGCCCGAAGACAACCTAGTTGCTGGGTTTGACAAAATCAGCAGCGGATTGGAAATTTCCGCGACCCATCTAGTCCGTTACCAACTTGCTGCTGACCGAGCACTTGAAGCCTTGTTCCCAAATGATATTGTCCTTATGAATCCCTTGATAAAACGATGGAGTGGGAAAGAATTTCTGGAAAGCAGGCCCAAGCCTAATCGGCAGGGAATGGAGCCATTTGTTCGTTTTGAAGGCGATACGATTGTTTTGTGTGCAACCTTGTACAAGCATGGCAGCGTGACCACGATACAGACACCGCTTCCGGGAAGATATAAAATTCGTGCATCAGTAAGCGCACTAAATACGGATGGGAAACCCATTCCAGTGCTAATGGGAAAAATAAGTTCCGATAGGTTTGCTCATGAAAAACTGGAACATGTAATTTCAATTCAAGATGCACCTGCAAACAAAAAGCGTGTAATCGAAGTTGAAGTTGGATTACCCCGGGGCGAACAAATATATCTTGAAGGCATGGGATTGCCCTTTTTTTCTGAATTAAAGAAACAATTAAAAGACCAACCTGTAGGCCCCGATTTTAATGGGCCTGGACTTGCAGTCGATTGGATTGAACTTGAAGGGCCATTAGATGCAGGCAAGGGTTACCAGAAGTTTTTTGGCGGTTTGCCTAGGGTACCCAATCTTTTTTATGCTGACACAATTGCGGGAAAAACCATCAAAACTGACTGGAGCAAATGGAATGCGGGGGAATTTTCCAAGCCCCATAACCGTCTTAGAATGATTAGCAAAGACCCAAAGGCTGATGCCACCCGTTTGATTCGTGAATTCATTCCCCGGGCCTTTCGATCCAATGTTTCTGAAGAGTTATTTGGCACTTATATTGGTTCGGCTCATGAAATGCTTGACAAGGGGGAACCTCTCGAGATTGTATTACCTAAGATTTACAAATCGGTTCTTTGTTCTCCTTACTTTTTGATGCTTATTGAAAAACCCGGGGCGCTTGATGATTATGCACTGGCATCCAGATTGTCTTATTTTATCTGGGATTCAATGCCTGATGATGAATTGTTGGATATTGCGAAACGGGGAGAATTAAAGAAGCCTAATATTTTAAGGCAACAAACCGAAAGGCTTTTGAGACATCCAAAATCAAATCGCTTTACAGAAAGTTTCACAGGTCAATGGCTTGATCTTCGCAAAATCCATGAGATGAAACCCGACAACATGTACGGGGAATTTGATGACAAGCTCGCTTGGTCTATGCCCGAAGAAACAAAGAAATTCTTTCAGAAAGTCTTGGATGAAAACCTTCCAGCATCTTCCTTTTTTGATTCATCTTGGACCATGCTGAATGAAAGGCTTGCAAAACATTATGGAATCGATGACGTGGTTGGCATGGATTTAAGAAAAGTCGAACTTCCTGTTGGGTCTCACCGGGGAGGAATTATCACTCATGCCAGTGTTTTAAAGCTTTCCACGAATGCCACCTATACTTCTCCGGTCAAGCGTGGCGTGTGGGTGCTTGAACGAATTCTTGGGCTTCCTCCAGCACCGCCCCCTCCCGATGTTGCCGCTATTGAACCTGATATCAGGGGTGCTGTCACCATTCGCCAACAACTTGAGAAACACAAGACAGTAGAAGTTTGTGCTTCCTGCCATTTGAAGATCGATCCCCCGGGCTTTGCCCTGGAAAATTTTGATGTGATCGGCGGTTGGAGGGATTTTTACAGGACCAAGCAAGGTGGCGATGGCAATAAATATGTGGAATTGAAAAATTATCCCGGCCGAAAAGTCTGGATGGCAAAGCCCGTCGAAGCTTCAGGCGACACCCATAAAGGCGAACATTTTTCAAACATTGATGATTATAAAAAGATTGTTCTTCTGGATAACGATCAGATTGCAAGGAATCTTGCAGGAAAACTTTTGGTTTATTCTACAGGCGCTATATTGCAGTATTCGGATCGTGAAGTCATAGAGCAAATTCTTGGCTTAACCAAGAAAGAGAATCACGCTTTTCGCTCTTTAGTGCATGAAGTTGTACAAAGCAGGGTTTTTAAAACCAAATAAAAAGGGATTACAAATGGCAAAGCTTACGCGTCGTTCATTTATCAAGGCAGGTGCTGTTTCATTAAGTCTGCCATTACTTGACGCTATGGTGCCTGAAAAAACAAATGCAGGTACAAAATCTGAGTCTGGCATTCCCACTAGGATGGTATTGATCCACCGCCCCCTAGGGACTTACCACCCTTTTCTGGTACCTGAAAAAGTAGGGATGGATTACGAACCTACAAGGTATCTCAAACCCCTACAGGCTCACAAAAAAAATCTTACAGTGATTTCAGGAATATCGCACAAGGGTTACCCCAATTCCCACCATACAGAATCTGCGATGTTTACAGGTGTTTCCCCAGAAGGGCTGGCTCGTGCGGATGATATCCACAATACGATTTCAATTGATCAATTGGTTGCTGAAAAGTTCGGTCACCAGACTAGGGTTCCCGGACTCACCCTTAACACTGCTAATTGCGCTTCACTTTCTTGGAATAGTAAAGGGGTGCCCGTGCCTTGGGAAAGAAGCAAAGCTAATTTGTTCCGAAGGTTGTTTATCGATGGAACGCCTGATGAAATAGCTAGAGAAATCAAAAGATTGGAATATGGCAGAAGTATTCTTGATGGCATGAGAAGCCAATTGAAAACCTTGAGTGCAAATCTAGGTTCTGCTGATAAGAGAAGGCTTGAGCTTTTGGCATCTTCAATTCGTGAAGCAGAAAAAATGTTGCTTCAGGATGAAGCTTGGGTATCTAAGCCGAAACCTAAGGTAGAAGCAACTACAAAGCAGTTTGAACAATCAGAGCATTGGGTTGCTAGCCAGCAGCAATGGTATAGCTTGATACATCTGGCATTGCAGACCGATTCAACCCGAGTGGTTGTATTGGGATTGGGCGAGCAGGGGCAGCAAAATATCCCTGATCTTAACATTGGTCATCATGATGCATCACACCACGGAAAGGACCCTGCAAAAATTGAGCAATTTGCTCGTTACGAGGAAAAAGAATACCAGAACTTTGCAGGATTTCTAGATAAGCTTGTAGCTACAAATGAATCTGGAAAAACTTTGTTAGATAGCACACAGGTACTTATTGGAAGCAGTTTGGGGGATGCCTCTGCGCATTCTTCAGATAATCTCCCCGTTTTTCTTGCGGGGGGTGGATTCAAACATAAGGGCCATCTGGCGTTTGACCAAAAGAACAATTATCAACTGTCTAACCTTTATGTAAGAATGCTGCAAAAAATGGGGGTCGAGACCGAGAAATTTGGCGCAAGCACAGGCACCCTTAATGATTTGGGTTGATTCTAATTACAATTACTTTCCGCCTCGTTCGTAAGTATAGGTGAGGGTGGATTTTGCTAAAGAAATACCCTTGATTGCAGAAAGTAATTCTGCCCGGGTAACTTTCTCTTTGTTGAACTTAGGTTCTGCGGATAAAGCGTAAATCGTGATGTTATATTCTTTGGCGCCTGGGCCTTTGGATTTCATGGGGTCATAGCCTGTACGGTTTTTGTCGTTAAATCCATCTTTGCCAATGTTCATCGAATTCTTTGGCAAGCTATTAACCGAAGCAGGAATGTTGTAAATAACCCAGTACGATTTTTCATCGCCTGGGCCTGGGATGTGCCAAAGGGTGAGGGCATAAAACTTTGTTCCTTCTGGTGCGCCCTTCCACTCTAGAGGTGGGGAAACTCCCTCGCCATCGCCTGTAAATTCTTTGGGAAACGCCCCATCAGCTTTAAAGGCAGGGCTCGAAAGTTTAAAGGTTGAGGATTCTGGTACATCATCCTTGGTCACTTGCTTTCTATCGAAGTCATCCTTTTTCTTTTTGTCTTTATCTTTGTCTTTGTCGTTTTTATCTTTCTTATCTTTGTCTTTGTCATCTTGTTTATTGCGACTGCGATAGGTTTCGCTCGTTTCTTTGCCATTGGCATTTTGATAAACGAAAGAATAGGTGCCATCTTTATTGATGGTGTATTTTACTGCATTAGTTTTGCCTTGTAGATCGTACTTAAGGGTGTAGGTGTTTTTTTCATCATCGCGAATAAAGTCGGTGATTTTCGCACCTCGAAGTGGTTCGCCTGGTGGGCGGATGGGGTTATCCCGAGGTTGCGGATCAACCCGGTCGCCTCGAATATTTACGATGCCTCTCAGACCGCCATTGATGTAGGGGAACTTTTTCGTGGAGTAATAGCGATAGCTATCGTTTTCCATTCGTCCATTGAATTCATCGAGGTCTGCAGGTTCCTTGCCTTCGGAATCGGTGTAGCCATAAATGGGAAAACCATCAAGTGCATAGGCGATGGGGTTGCCCTTGCCCGCTAATTTTTCGAGATGAACGGGTGCAATGTGATAATGATAGTCATCGCCTTTGCCACAATGCCCGCCGAAGTCGTCTAGCTCGCCTGCAAGATAAGTGTCATCGCCCCGATTGTTGAGTGCGTTGAAGATTGGTACGCCATTGATTGCTAGAGCGATTGCGCCGCTATAAAGGGCCTTTTTACCAGAGATGGGTTTTGCAGAAAGCTTGGGCCGAAGAGTGATGCGCCAAGCGTTGGAACCTTTGTAAGGTTGGGGAATGGGAACTTGTTGTTGCCAAGCTTTAATACCAACCATCATGGGGTGATCAGGAAAACCGTTTGAGCCCACAAAAAGATGGGTATCGTCTTTTCGTAGTTCGAGTGAGTTTTGGAAGGGTTCGAAGTGTTTCATTATTTCGGATGGGGGTGAGGTATCTTTGATTTCTTCGGTGAAGCAACCGAATAGGCAGCTTATGAAGAGCCCTACAACAATCGTCATGGGATTAAACAGTTTGTTTGTCTGATAAACTTTAATCATTACGATGAGTAAAATAAGAACGAATAAAGTTGCAAGGAAGATGGAAGATGCGTTCAGAGGTAGGCTAGCAGTCGCATCAAAGTTTGGGAGGTAGGTAAGTTCGTTAAAGTTAATGGGATGGGCATGGCCATCATGCGCAAGAACCTGAGTCGTTGAAATCATGAATAGTAAGAATGAGAAAATAAAGCTTAGGTAAGGTTTCATGATAAAGAGTTTCTTAAAGCAGCATTGAATTAAATAAATACTATAACCGCTAAAGATTAAGCTGAGATTAAGTTTATCGCAATCTTTGTTGGGCTCTCTTTAATAAAATGTTACCATAGAGTTCTGATTTTTAATGACCTAAGGAGTTTGTATTATGAGCCGATTTTCCGCAGTAATCACAGGGCTGTTTTTGTTTTCCTG